>Ga0326728_10002100_pt1 | contig 67670 bp, 55 predicted proteins | sample MB3enrmetagenome_FD_207602 | JGI IMG/M metagenome (GOLD analysis project Ga0326728, IMG submission 207602) | Lab enriched peat soil microbial communities from McLean, Ithaca, NY, United States - MB31MN | ecosystem: Environmental > Terrestrial > Soil > Wetlands > Peat | place: USA: New York... | reverse complement strand
AAGCCGGGGGGTGCAAGCGTCGCTGGCGCGACGCGACGGCTACGGGCCGCTGATTCCGTGGGCTGAAGCCACACGGCTACCTTCAAATCACCGCTTCGCGGTGCCGCAAGAGGTCCAAACTCCAGAGTGGGGTGTACACCCCACGGGCGAGCGACGCGGCTAATACCGCGGCGGACGCCGTTTGCGGCGCCGCTTATGGTACCAGGCGTCAATCACCAGGAACAGGAAGACCACCAGGCCGAGCGCCGTGAGAGCCACTGCGCCCGGCTTGCGTTCCCAGAGCAAGTGGAGGCTTTTAGCGAGTCCGCTCCAATCCATGCGTTTCTCAACTCTTCCAATCGAAGGCGCGTTTCTTGAGGGCGTAGAGGTAACCGACGAACAGAATTGCAAGGAACGAAATCATCGAGCCGAGGATCATGCGCGGATTGTCCTTGAGCAGAGCGCGGTAGATCGCGGCCCAGGGGTAGAGGAAAACAACTTCGATGTCGAAGAGGATAAAGAGCATGGCTACGAGGTGAAACTTTATGGAAAGGCGCGCGCTGCCGTCGCCGACGGGCAGCATGCCGCATTCGTAAGCGGTGTCCTTGATCGGGGTGCGCCGGCCCTTTTTGCCGAGGAGGACCGAGCCGACAAGCATGCCCAGAGAAAAGAGGACCGCCAAGGCCCCGAGCATTAACACGGGCAGATACTGCGCCAGTTGCTCAGACGCTTCCATGCAGAGAACAATGTAAGAGGAGTTTGGAGTTTGGCAAGAGGAAAGGGGCGCAAGCGGATCGGGTATTGACGGGCGGCGGGGAGCGGGCAAGATTCAGATCAATGTGACGACTGCCAACCTCATTACGATTCTGCGCATGTTGCTGGTGCCCTTTTTCGTGGTCGAGGTGCTTTACTATGCGCGGACCGGACACGAGGCGCACCGGTGGCTGGCGATTGGGATCTTCGCTGTGGCGGCGAGCTGCGACGGGGTGGACGGGTACATCGCGCGGCGCTTCAACCAGCGCAGTGAGTTGGGGGCCATCCTGGACCCGCTGGCGGACAAGCTGCTGTTGATCTCCGGCATCATCGTGTTGAGCTTGCAGAACGACCCGTACCTGCGGCCTCTTCCGCTTTGGTTGACCGGCACGGTCATTGGCCGGGACATGCTGTTGCTCGTCGGTTTGGTCGTGATCCAGATGATGGTCGGCAAGGTCAAAGTGCGTCCGCGAATCCTTGGCAAGATAGCTACCGTGCTGCAGATGATCGTGGTGCTCTGGGGCCTGTTGAAGTGGGAGGGCGCCCGGCTTCTCTACTTGAGCCTCGGGGCGGCGGTATGCACCGGCATTTCGGGCCTGCTCTACGTCTGGGACGGCGTGCTCCAGTTGAGCGCGCACCCGGCCAGTTCTCCGGCGCCAAAACAGTGACTCGACACGCTCGACGGGGATTTGACAGGCCCCAACATCTGGAGAAGAGTAACCTCGCGTAGTGCTCAATGCGTAAACCGTCAACCGAGGAATCATAGATATGGCTATCCCTGTGGGCGCCAAAGCGCCTGAATTCACCCTCAAATCCAAACAACCCGGCGGCCTGGCGGACGTCAAGCTCGGCGCCAGCCTTGGCAAGAAGAATGTGGTGTTGCTGTTCTTTCCGGCAGCCTTCACCAGCGTCTGCACGCAGGAGATGTGCGAGGTCAGCAACGGCCTCAAGGCCTATGCCGGGCTGGATGCGGAGGTCATCGGCATCAGCGTGGATACGCCGTTCGCGCAGGAAGCCTGGGCCCAAAAGGAGGGGATACACATCCCCCTGGCCAGCGACCTCAACAAGGAGGTCATCCGGAAGTATGACGTGGTCTTTCCGATGTTGGCCGGCATCGGGGACACCGCGGCGCGGGCCGCGTTTGTCATCGATAAAAAGGGCGTGGTGCAATACAGCGAGCAGACCCCCACGCCCAAGGAATTGCCCAACTTCGCCAAAATCAAGGAAACGCTGGATCGGCTCAATCCGCGCTGAATCAGTACTCGCGTTTCCTGGTGATGCCGGGATTGGGCATCGGGTATTTGCCGTCCTTATCGGCCACCAGCGGGGCGGGAGAAGTCATGGTCAACTGATCCACGCCGGGGGCGAACTCGTGCTCGGAATTGAGCATCTCCTCGAAGGTAATCTCCTGGCCTGTGTGGGCCGCCATGCGCCCCATGCTCGAGACGAGGCTGGCCTCGACGCCGCGTTTGGCCTCGTTGTAGGGCATGTCGTTGCGGATGGCATCCATCAGGTCGTTCCATTCGTTCTTGTAGGGATCGGTTTGGTCTTTGGAGGTCCAAATCAGGTTGGAGCGCGCGATGTTCTGGCCCTTGAATGTGCTGGAGGGAGGCTGGCAATCGCTGGAATTGGAAGCGATGGCCATGCCCTTGCTGCCATGCACGTAGCTGGCATAGGTGTCGTTGCAGCCGTTCATGCAGCGTCCGTCCATCAACATCTTGGCGCCGTCGGCAAAAGTGTATTCCACCGAATAGACATCGAAATTCTGATCCACGTAGGGGCGGCCTTCCGGGTCGGTGCGGTAATGCTTGCCGCCCAGGGCCTGGGCTTTGATCGGCCAGGCGTTCTTCATCCAGCAGAGGTGATCGATGATGTGGATGTAGAAGTCGTTGAAGCAGCCGCCGCTGGCCCAGAGGAAACTGTGGAAGTTGCGAATCTGCCAGAGCAATTCACTGGGGTCCCCGGGCCACTTGGTGACGTAGGCGGACCCGGCGGGGCCATGCATCCGGTAGCCGCGCATGAGGACAATGTCGCCAATTTCGCCGTCCTCGATGCGCTTGGACAGTTCCTCCAAGTGGCGGCTGTGGCGGGACATAAGGCCCACCCCGACCTTGAGCTTCTTTGCCGTGGCCTCCTCGGCCAGCTTGAGCATCCGGCGCGAGGCGGCGCCATCGGCCGTGAGGGGTTTCTCCATGAAGACGTTCAGGTTTTTCTCGATGGCGTAGGCAAAATCCACCCACCGGAAGGCCAGTGGCGTGGTGAAGATGGCAACGTCGCCCGGTTTGAGGCAATCCATGGCCCTCTTGTAGGCATCAAAACCGATGAACTTCCGGTCCCCGGGCACATCCACGCTGTCGCCGTGCTCCCTCTTAATGGCCCCGTAGCTGCCGGCCAGACGGTCTTCGAAGACATCGGCCATGGCGACGAGCTTGGTTGGGCCGCCTCGGCTGGACAAGGCATCGCTGGCGGCCCCGGAACCCCGTCCTCCGCACCCGATGAGGGCGATTTGGACCAGGTCGCTCCCGGCGGCGTGGACATGGGGAAGGGCCACCCCAGCCAAGGCCGAGGCCGCAGCCACTTGTGTGGTCGTTCTGATAAATTCTCGACGTGTGATGATGGAATTGGACGATTCGTTCATAAGCGACATATTCCAGAGGTTGCGCGGGGAATGTCAATTCAAGAATATCGAGCTCCGCCGGAGCATCTCACTTTCCGGGTGGCCACCTCCGGCTCCTAATCTGAATCCTAATCCTAATCCAAAAAAGCGAAACGCACCCTCCTGGGCTTGACACTGCGCGGGAGTTTAGCTGAAATCCCGGCGTGAAACCTGTTGCTCGCAATCGAATCTCCCTTGGTGTCTTGCTCCCGTTGCTCATGCTGCTCTGCATGGGAGCCCTCTGCCGAGCAGCGGAGAGCGCCCCCTCGGGCGTGGAGGGGCGGTTGGCCCAACTCGAGGCCAAGGCCGCCGCGGCCCCGGCCATCAACTCGGGTGACAACGCCTGGCTGCTGACCAGCGCGGCCCTGGTGCTGATGATGACGGCCCCGGGCCTGATCCTTTTCTACGGGGGCTTGGTGCGGCGAAAGAACGTGCTGGGCACGATGATGCACAGCCTGGTGTTGATGGGCCTGGTATCGGTGCTCTGGGCGCTCTTTGGATACAGCATGGCCTTTGGGGAGGGCAATGCGTATTGCGGCAACCCGCTGAAGCATTTCCTGTTGCGCGGGGTGGGTCTGGCGCCCAACAGCGATTACGCCGCAACGGTGCCGGAGCAGAGCTTCATGCTCTTCCAGTTGATGTTCGCCATCATTACCCCGGCGCTGATTAGCGGGGCGGTGGCCGAACGGATGAGATTCAGCGCCTACCTGCTCTTCACGACCTTGTGGGTGACGCTGGTCTATTTCCCGCTGGCGCACATGGTTTGGGGCAAGGGCGGGCTGTTCAACTGGGCCTCTTCGGGATGCCGGGCGCCGGTGCTTGATTTTGCCGGCGGGACGGTCGTGCATATCAGTTCCGGCTTTTCGGCGCTGGTGTGCGCGCTGGTGCTGGGCAAGCGCCTGGGCTACCCGCGCGAGCCGATGCCCCCGCACAATGTGGTCCTGAGCCTCATCGGAGCCACTTTGCTGTGGGTCGGCTGGTTTGGTTTCAACGCGGGCAGCGCCCTCAACGCCGGGGGCCTGGCGACAAGCGCCTTCGCCGCGACCCACTTCTCCGCCTCGGCGGCGGCCCTGAGCTGGGCCCTGTGCGAATGGATGCAGAAGGGCAAGCCGAGCGTGCTTGGCCTGGCCTCCGGCATGGTCGCCGGCCTGGCCACGATTACGCCGGCCTCCGGCTTTGTTTCGATCCCCTCGGCGCTGCTCATCGGTTTGGCGGCCGGGGCCGTCTGCTATACGGCGGTGACGCGCCTGAAGGCGCGATTTGGCTACGATGATTCGCTGGATGTCTTTGGTGTGCACTGCCTGGGCAGCACCCTGGGCATGTTAATGTTGGGCCTGCTGGCCAGCGGCCAGGTGAACGATGCCATTGTCAGCACCTGCAAGATCGACGGCCAGCTCGTTTCCCTGGCCGGAGGCGGCGCCCAGTTTCTCAATCAGCTCAAGGGGGTGCTCTTCACGATTGCCTTTGCAGGGACAGCGACTTTTGTTATCTTGAAAGTGGTAAACGCCGTGACCGGTCTGCGCCTCACCGAGGAACAGGAGACTCTGGGGATGGACTTGTCCCAGCACGGGGAGAGCGCCTATAATGATTGAGTGCCCGCATGAAAAAAATTGAAGCGATCATCAAGCCGTTCAAATTGAACGACGTCAAGGACGCCCTGCACGAGGTCGGTCTCCAGGGTATGACCGTCAGCGAAGTCAAAGGGTTCGGCCGCCAAAAAGGACACACGGAAATCTACCGCGGCAGCGAGTACACGGTGGATTTCCTGCCCAAGATCAAGATCGAAATGATTCTCCCTGACACCCTGGTCGCCGCCGCCACCGAGGCCATCGTCAAATCCGCCCGCACCGGCAAGATCGGCGATGGCAAGGTCTTCGTCTTTGCCGTCGAAGAGGCCATCCGCATCCGCACCGAGGAACGCGGCGAGAAGGCCATTTAGGAGAGCAGGCTTGCTTGTTGGGTGGCAGCCAGGCAAGTTTGCGGCTGGTCGGATATGCCGAAGAACCGTTGGATCATTGCCGCCGCCGGACTATGGCTGGGGGCCTGTTGCTCGTTGGTTTGGGGGGCCGGCGCGCGTTTCATAGTCGAGCGGTTTGGCGAGGAACAAGGGCTGCCGCAGAGTTGTGTGGCGGCCATGACCCAGACGCGGGACGGCTATCTTTGGGTGGGGACATTGGGCGGAATGGCCCGTTTTGACGGAAGGCGGTTCACTCGATTCGATTCGGACAACACCCCGGGGCTCAAGAGCAACCGAATCGTGAGCTTGTTCGAGGACAGCCGGGGCAACCTCTGGATCGGCACCGAGACCGAGGGTATCGCGCTGGTCAGCACCAACGGCAACATCATCAACCTGACGCTGCAGCCGGGCAATCCCCGGAGCCTGCTCAAGGCCATTTGCGAGGACTCCTACGGGGCGGTCTGGCTGCACACGGCGGATACCGGCACAGACGACTCGACCGGCTGTCTGGCTCGGTTCTACAAGGGCAGCATACTCAATTATTGGCCACTGGTGCCCAGCCGCCACCGCTCGCTCATCGCCGGGGATTCCGGCCTACTGTGGGTCGGCACCGACGGCCACCAAACCTCCCTGCGCCCCAGCCCGGAGGGGCTGGCCAGCGGGTCCTTCCTCCCGGTTGAGACCGACCTGCTGATCGGCAGGCTTGACTTCCTGCTGGCCAGCAAGCGGGGCGGTTATTGGCGCCTGGCCAACGGCTCCATCCAGAAGTGCAGGGCCGACAAAGTCGACCCGAGTTTCCGCCCCTGTGGCTATCCGTGGAAGCAACTGACCAGCCCCGTTACCGCCGTCTGCGAGGACCTGCAAGGAAACCTGGTTGCCGGCACATACACGGGTGAAGTCTATTGGTTGGATGCGCAGGGGCAAGCGACGCGAATTGGAGGCGAAGAGGGCCTGCCAGGCAGTGCCGTCCTCTCGCTCTACGTGGACCGGGAGGGCTGTCTCTGGGTGGGGACCAACGGGGACGGCCTGATCCGTGTCAAGCGCGCGGCCTTCGATTTGTTGCCCCTCTCGGCGCGGTTGGTGGTCCAATCGGTCTGCGAAGACCGCCAGGGCGGACTTTGGATTGGCTACAACCAGGAGCGCGTTGACCATTGGACGAGCCATGCAACAAATGTGTTTAGCAACATCTTTCAGCAACGCAATCCCAACATCAACGAACCGGTCTATTTGCGCAGCGTGTTCGTGGACCGCGACCGGAGAGTGTGGGTCGGCACACAAAACCACGGGTTGTTTCAGTTCCGGGACGGCGGGTTCATACGCGCTCCCGGGGCGGACCGCCTCAACCCGCATATCTCCGCCCTCTACCAGGACCGCCAGGGAATCTTGTGGGTTGGCACGGCGGGCGGGTTGGCGCGCTGGGATGGCCGCGACTGGACGACCAATGCCACCCTCAACGGCCTTTCGGCCAACACCGTCCAGGCCATTGTCGATGATGCGCAGGGCAGCCTGTGGGCAGGCACCGCCGGGGGCGGGATCGCTCGCCTGTTCGAGGGGCGCATCACCTGGTTCAGCCGGACCAATGGGCTGCCCAGCGACAATGTCGCCTCCCTGCTGGTGGACAAACAAGGCGTGTTGTGGGCGGGGACTTCCGGCGGCCTGGCCCGTTTCCGTGACGACCGATGGTCCTGCATCACGCGCAAGGAGGGCCTTCCGGTCAGCAACCTCGGTTACCTGGCCGAAGACAGAGAGGGCTATTTGTGGATCGGCTCCTATGGCGGCCTGATCCGCCTGCCGAAAAAGGCCCTCAACGAGTTTGCAGACGGGTTCATCGAAAAAGAGGCGCTCTCCAGTTTTGCCGACGGACTGGCGGGTGCGATTGCGCTGCGCACCTATGGCAGGCCGGACGGCCTGCCGACCAGCGAATGCACTTTTGGCTCCCAGCCCGCGGCCTGCCAAACCCCGGATGGCAGGCTGTGGTTTCCTACGACCGGCGGCCTGGTCTCGATGGACCCGGCCCAACTCCAGCCCAACACCAACCCGCCTCCGGTCGTCATGGAGTCAGTTTCGATCGCAGGCCGGCGAGGCGCTAGTGGCTTCCGCGCCGCCCCGCCCCGGGCGGTGGTCATCCCTCCGGGCAAGGAGGGCCTCGAGATTCAGTACACCAGCCTCAATCTGGGCGCGGCCGACCGCGCCCGTTTCCGCTGCTGGATGGAGAACTACGAACGGGCCTGGAGCCCGCCCCGCGAGGAGCGCCGCGCCTACTACGGCAAACTCCCGCCCGGTCCTTACCGTTTCCATGTCACCGCCTGCAACGAAGACGGTGTCTGGAACCAGGAGTGGAGCACACTGGCCGTAACCGTCCTGCCGCCCTTCTGGCAGACCTGGTGGTTTCGGACCGCCGCCGCAGTCTCGCTCCTGGGGATGATCGTCGGCTCCGTGCATTATGTGTCCACCCAGAGACTCCAGCGGCAATTGGCGGTCTTGCGCCAGCATGAGGCGCTGGAAGGAGAACGCGCCCGCATCGCCCGCGACCTCCACGACCAACTCGGGGCCAACCTGACCCAGGTGGCCCTGCTGGGGGAACTGGCGGAGACCGACAAAGAGCTGCCCGACGAGGTGGTTGCCCATGCCCGCCAGATCTCCCAAACAGCCCGCGATACCACCCGCGCCCTGGATGAGATCGTCTGGACGGTCAACCCGGCCAACGACACCCTGGACGGGCTGGTGAACTACCTCTGCAGATATGCCGAGGAATACTCGGCCCTGGGCGGGCTGTCTTACCGTCTCGATGCGCCCGCCCAACTGCCTGCCATCCCCATCTCTCCGGAACTGCGGCACAATGTGTTCCTGGTGGCCAAGGAGGCCGTCAACAACATCATCAAACACGCCCGCGCCTCTTCTGTCTGGCTGCGGTTGCGTCTTGAGCCGGGACGTTTTATGCTCGAGATTGAAGATGACGGCCGGGGACTTGGCGCCGGGGCCGAGGACAAAGGCGGCAACGGACTGCGCAACATGCGCAAGCGGATGGAGGGCGTCGGCGGGGTCTTTTTCATCGGCCCCGCCCCGAGGCGCGGCACCGTGGCCCGCATCTCGGCACCGCTGGGAAACCGGACTTCTTGAGGAGGAAGCTCGCCATGCCCATCACCGTTTCTATCGTCGAAGACAACGAGCAACTGCGGGGCACCCTGGCGAGGGTCATTGGCCGCGCCGAGGGATTCCGTTGTGTGAGCCATTACGGCACCGCCGAGGCCGCCCTCGATGGCTTGCCCAAGGACCGCCCGGAGGTGGTCTTGATGGATATCAATCTGCCGGGCATGAACGGCGTCGACTGCGTTCGGCAGTTGAAGCCGCTCCTGCCCGCGATCCAGGTGCTCATGCTCACGGTCTATGAGGACACGGACACTATCTTCAACGCCCTGGCTGCAGGGGCTTCGGGCTACCTCCTCAAGCGCACAAAGAGCGCCGAATTGCTGGAGGCCATTCGCGAGGTCCATCGTGGCGGCTCTCCGATGACCACTCACATCGCCCGCAAGGTCATCCAGTCCTTCCAGAGCACCGGCCCCTCCGCCAAGCCGACCGAGAACCTCTCGGAGCGTGAGCAGGAAGTCCTGGATTGTTTGAGCCACGGCTTCCTCTACAAGGAAATCGCGCAGAAACTCGGCATCAGTTACGAGACGGTTCACACCTATATCCGCCGCATCTACGAAAAACTCCAGGTCCGGACCCGCACCGAGGCGGTTGCCAAATTCCTCCGCCGCTGACTTCCGCCCTGTCAACTCCGGCTTGCGTGAGCCCCTGAACTGTGCCAAGCTCAAGCGACATGGATTCTCCACGGGCTTTATGTTGTCGGGACAGCCTTGTCAAATGGGCTGCCACCGGTCTTTTCCTGGCCGCGGTTGCCGGCGCGCGAGCCGGAGATTTCAGCTTTGAGTCGGTCGGCGCCCGCTTTGGCGCCGTCGCCAGCAACTCGAACAATGACCTCCACCAGGCGGAGGCCTTTGCGGACTGGAACCTGCCCTGGCATTGGGACCTCGGGGCAAAGTGGGACCTTCAAAGCCGCCTGGACTTCTCGGCCGGCTGGTTGGGAGACAGCCACCGCAGCGGGGCTGTGGGGACCCTCGGGCCGCTCCTGGCCCTGGGACGCGAGCGGTTCCCAATCTCAATCGAGGGCGGCGCCAGTCCGACATTCCTTTCGCGTTGGGAATTTGAAACGAAAGACTTCGGCGACGTGGTGCAATTCACCAGCCATATCGGATTGTATTGGGACATTACGCAGCACTGGCGCCTGGGCTACCGCTTCCAGCACATGTCCAACGCGGGCATCAGCCAAGACAATCCCGGCCTGAACCTCCACGTGCTGGCCGTGAGCTACCGGTTTTAGCCTTCGCCTATCTTGGCGCGGGCTGCCTCGAGGATGCGTCGTTCGCGTTCGGTCAGGCTCTGGATGCCGCTGGCCGAAATCTTGTCCAGAATCGGATCGACTTCCCGGCTGACAAACTCTTCGGGGGGCAAGTCCTCCTGAGGGGGGGTCTCGGATTGCGGCCAGAAGCCGGGTTTCTCGAAATGGACTTTGACCAGGCGTCGCGAGGGCAACCTGGGCAAACGGCCAACCTTTGGCCAGTGCCAACGGAGGGCGTAGCGGATGAAGAACAGGCCGGTGAGCATGCCACCCAGATGCGCGACATGGGCCGTGCCGTCAGGGGGCGAGAGCATGCCGTAGAGGGCCAACGCGAAGCAGAGGGCCAGCAGCCATTTGGCGCGCATCGGCAGGACGAAAAAGAACAAGAGCACCCGGTCGGGAAAGAGCATCGCAAAGGCCGCCGTCAGCCCGAACGCCGCGGCTGAGGCCCCTACGACAGGCGCGCCAAAGTAATCGCTCGACACCAGTCCGGCCAGGGCCTGGGCGATTCCCCCGACGATGCCGCTGGAAAAGTAGAGCGTCAAAAAGGACTTGCGGCCCAGCGCCATTTCCACGTCGCGGCCAAACACATAGACCGCCCAGCCGTTAAAGAACAGGTGCAGGAGGTTGGCGTGCATGAACTGGTAAGTCAGCAACTGCCAGACATACCCGTGTTTGAGGCCCCACAGGCTCAACGCAAAGTATTTGACGACAGAGAAACCGAAGACCCGAGACAGGCCAAACTGGAGGAAGAAAGCGGCCACAAGGGCGATCAGCAGCATGACCGTAGCCGATCGGCGTGTGTCGAAAGGCGTCTGACGCATATAGAAACGATCCTCTAGCATACCTGGCTGAACGTAGCCGCGATGCGGTTGTTTTTCAACGGGCATTTGCTCATTCTGTTGCAATGCCGTTGGTTTCCACGCGGAATTCACCCGGGGCGGCCGCCGCCGCCAGCAGTGTTTTCATGCCGGGACGGACCCCGGCCAGCTTCGGGCGCCCTTCCATGCCAAGGACCAGCAGGGCAGTCGAGAGGGCGTCGGTTTCGGTGGCCGAGGGCAGGACCACGGCTGCCAGGACCGCTCCGGAGACGGGGTAGCCCGTGCGCGGGTCCAGGACGTGCCCGAAAGTCTTTCCCTCCGCCTGAAAGGACCTTCCCCAAACCGCCGAGACCGACATCGCCTGGTCGCGCAGGGGCACGGTCGCCAGGGTCTGTCCCGGCGCCCGCTTGCCCTGGGTCGCCGCGGGACTTCCGGCGCGCGCTCCCGCCGTCCCCAGGCGAGGGCTCTCGAGGGCCACTCGCCAACACTCCGCCTCGGGAGGATGGCCAAGGCCAAAGACCGTGCTGGTGCCGCCGTGGACCAGGGCGCTGGCAACGCCGGCCTGGCGCAGGAGGTCCACCGCGCGCTCGATAGCGTAGCCTTTGCCGATCGCGCCCAAGTCAAGCATCACCCCCGGGCAGGAAAACCGGACTGTGAGGCGCTCCGGGTCCAACACCACCAGGCCCATGCCGACCCTGGCGCGCGCGTCCGCCAGGGCTGCTGCGCCGGGCAATTGCCCCCCGCCGCCCATGAAACCCCAGCAGCGGACCAGGGGGGCAATGGTGATGTCGAAGGCGCCGCCGCTTTCCCGGTGCAATTGCCGGGCCTGCTGCAACAATGCGAAGAGGCTGGGCGTGACCTGCACCGGCCCTTGGGCCGCCCGGGCGTTAAGGTGAGCGATCTCGCTCGTGCCGCGATAGAGGCTGAGTTGGGCCTCGAGCCTCTGGATCTCAGCCAGCGCCTCTTCGCCGGCAGCCCGCAACGCCACGGGATTCTCCCCGTGCAACACCATCTCGAAGCGCGTCGCCATGGCGTGCAGGGCCAGCGTGAGGGTGGTCATCGCAAAAGTCCAAAACGAAAACGGGTTTCGCGGAGAATCCGCGAAACCCATCGAGAAAGCTCTCTCGCCTCAAGTCACTTCACGAGATGGGCAGTGTGCCGTAGGTGATCGGGGGGATCTCCTTGCCGTAGCCGTCGGTGATCCTGCGCGTCTTCTCGTCGAACAGGCAGGTGATCTTGAGCCGGTCGGACATTTCGGCCAGGGAGAGGACGGTCTGCACGCGAACGGCCAATTCGATGTCCGCATTGGGCGCCTGGTTCGACCGAATGCAATCGAACCAATTCTTCTCATGCACGCGGATGTCCTCGGGCTGAAGGCTGGCAAAGGTCTCCGGATCGATGTCCTCCCCGGTTTCGCGTTGCGGCACCAAGGCGACCTTCGTGGCGTTGGCATCGATATTCAGATTGGCCAGGTGGCCAAAAAGGCTCAGACCCGGCGTCGAGGCATTGGTCGTGCAGCATGTGACCATGATCTCGTAGCCGCTGGGGAACTCGGCCAGCAATTGCTGATGCTCGGGCACGTCGCGCTCGGGGGTGGTCGCGTTTGTCTTGTCCGGGTACACGGCTTTGGTGCCTATAGAGCAGACCCGCACGGGAAACTCCGGCTTGCCGGTGGCCAGCATCACCGGGTGCAAGCGGTGCGGCGCCAGGTCCCCCATCGGGCCTGCGCAGAATTGGTAATACTTGCGCCAGCGATGAAAATATTCGGGGCTGAAGTCTCCGCGTTTCTTGACCTGCCCCAGCCATTTCTCCCAAGCGACGTTCTCCGGCGTGCATTCGTTTTCAATGGGGTAATTCCATTCGCCGCCCTTGCTGTTTCGGGAATACCAGGCCTGAGCCCAGACTAATTGGCCGATCTTGCCGGCTTTGACCAGTTCGGCGCACTTGCGATAGCCGCCGGCCGAGCAGCCCTGGGAGCCGACCTGGAATACCTTGCCGGTCTGTTTGACCATGTCATAGACCTTGAAGGTTTCATCCAGGTAGCGTGTCAGCGGCTTCTCGCAATAGACGTGTTTGCCTGCTTGCAGCGCATCCAGTGTTACGGGGGCGTGCAGGACATCATGGGTGGCGATCAGGACGGCATCGATGTCCTTGCGCTCCAGCAGCTTCTGGTAATCCACATAGACATCGGCCTCCTTCAGGGGCGTGGTTTTGTACGGGCTATCTGTAGCGCCGATGGCTTTGCCCTGGTTGGCGTTGGGATAGGGCAGCGGCGTCTCTCCCCGCATCCAGGCCCGCCGCCGGGCATAAACATCGCAACCGGCCGCCAGGACGATGTTGTTGTCCTGGGCCTTGTCCTGAAGGCCCACGAAGTGGTCGCAACCGATGCCAAAGCCCACTCCGACGATACCCACCACGATGCGGTCGTTGGCGCCGATCACTCGCCCGGTGGAGGGCGCCTGGTTCTGCCCATAAACCGGGGTCTTCAACAAAGGCGCCGCCGCAACCGCCGCCGCAGCAGTGGCTGTTTTCCTGATAAACTCCCGGCGCGCAAGGCCGGGCGATGGGGAATTAGTGTTGTCTTCCATAAAGAGATTTCGATTTCGATTGCGTTATCACTGCAATAGTGGACGAAGACTACCGGAAAGAAATTCGCGGTCAATACCCCATTATCCGCCCGTCCACCAGTTCGACGCACTTGGGCGCGCGGGCGGCAACCTTGGCGTCATGGGTGGCCATGATCAAGGTGGTGAGCTTTTCGGCGCGCAGGCCGCAGAGGAGCTGAATGATTTCTTGGCCGGTGCGGGAATCGAGGTTGCCGGTGGGCTCGTCGGCCAGGATGAGGGCGGGCTCGTTAATCAGGGCGCGGGCAATGGCCACGCGCTGTTGCTCGCCCCCGGACAGCTCGTAAGGCTTGTGCTCGAGGCGGTCGGCCAGGCTCACTCGGGCCAGCAATTCCCTGCCGCGCGCCTCGGTTGCGGCAGCCGGCTTTCGCGCCATGCGCGCCGGCAGGCAGACATTCTCCAGCGCGTCCAGTTCCGGGAGCAAGTAGTAGGCCTGGAAAATGAAGCCGACATCCCGGTTGCGCACGCGCGCCAGCTCGAGCCTGGAGAGCCTGGCCAGGTTCCTGCCCCCGAGCCGGACTTCGCCCCGGGTGGGCGAGTCCAGGCCGCCCAGCAGGTGAAGCAGCGTGCTCTTGCCGGAGCCGGAGGCGCCGTGCAGCGCCAGGAAATCCCCGGCCTCCAACTCGAGGTCCACGCCGCGCAGCACCTCCAGCGAACGTTTGCCCAGCAGGTAGGTCTTGCAGAGGCCCTGGGCCGAAAGCAACGGTTCACTCATAGCGCAAGGCATCCACCGGCTTGAGACGCCCCGCAAGCCAGGCCGGAATCGCCCCCCCCAACGTGCAGACCAGCAAGGCGCTGCCGCAGACCAACAGAATATCCCGCGGGATGATCAGGGCGGGCAGTTCTGTGAAATTGTAGATCGAAGCCGGAAAGAGCTCGAATCCGGTCAGTTGGTTCATGAGGTGCAGGAACTCGTTGCGGTAGGCCAGCGCCAACCGGCCCAGCCCGTAGCCTGCCGCCACGCCGATGAGCCCCACCAGCGCCCCCTGGCTCAGGAAGAGCAGACTCACCTGCGCATCTGCGGCCCCCAGGGCCTTGAGCATGCCGATCTCGCGCGTCTTCTGCACCACAAACGTGATCAGCGCGCTCAGAATGCACAGCGCCGCCACGATCATGATGAAAAACAGCAGGTAGAACATGACATTCTTCTCCACCACCAGCGCCCCCAACAAGGCGGCGTTCTCCTCCATCCAGGACTTCACCTCGTAATTCGGCCCCAGCGCCCGCGCCAGCTCCTCTTGGACCTCCGGCGCCTTGTAGGGGTCGTGCAGCATCACCTTCACCCCATGCACCATGTTGTCCAGTCCATACAGGTCCTGCGCGTCCCGCAGCGAGGTCGCCACAAAAGAGAGGTTGTACTCGTAATACCCCACGTCGAAAATGCCGCGCACATCGTACTCCGGAACGACCGGCAGGCGCGTGTTGGGCGGGAGTTCTCCGCCGTTTGTGCGCGCAAGCTCGAACAACCCCTCGAACACATTGGGCGCATAAACCTCCACCCGGTCGCCCACCGACAGGTTCAGGTTCAAGGCGAATTGCCTGCCGACCAGCAGGCCCCGGTCGTTGACGTCGAACTTTCCCTCGACGATGCTCCTGGGCAGGATGCTCATGTTCGTCTCCAACTGCGGCACAAGCCCGATCAGCGCGGGCGCCCACACCTGCCTCTGGCCGCTTTCCGGCTCGGTCACCACCAGCACTTGCTCGAGCACGAACGGGGCGGCCGCCTTCACCTGCCGGTTCGCCAAGGCCGCCTTTGCCACCCGGGAGTAATCTCTCATGGTGTGGTTCCGTTGCGTTATCTTCAGATGAGGGCTAAAACCGATGATCTTCTCCCGGGATAGCCGGTCAAACCCGCTCATCACGCTCAAGACGATGATTAATACGGCCACACCCAGAGTGACCCCAAGGGCGGAAATCAGTGTGATCACCGAGACGAACGTCCTCTTGGGCCGCAGATACCGCAACGCCAGCAGCAATTCAAACGGCAATCCAGACATGCCCGGCAGGCTAGCCGCCCGCCCCAGCCCTGTCAACGCATCGCCGAGGGGCTTCAACTACCAGAGGAAGGACCGTTCTTCTCCCAGGAGCCGGTCCCCTTCCCACAAGGTCGCCCGCCACCCGGTCACTTGCCCCAATTGCTTGTATTTCTCGCCGCTTAGAGTCAGGCCGGTCCAGTGGCCGAACCAGCCGCCGCCGGACGGGAGGGCCTTCTCCAGGACGATCTGCTTGGGCAAGTTGCCCTCGGCAATGCCGCGCAGTTCGACTTGCAGCCGGAGCGGGGCGTCCGCCGTGCCCTTGGTCTTCCAATGCACGTCGTACATCATCCCTGAACGTTTCTCGGGATTCTGGAGCAAGTAGGCCTGGTAAAGGTCACGCTCATAGAGGCTGGGCGAAAGGCTGTGGCGCCCCTTGAGGTCCAGATAAAAGGGCAGCACTTTGATCACACGCCCGGTCGCCGCAGCACACGGCAACGTCAGCGCGAGCAAAACCAGAAATGACAAACACGCAAAAGGCTGGCGTTTGTCCCGGACGCTGTTTCCGAGGAGCCTTAACATTGTCCAAAGACATACCTGCCACGAGAGGCAATTTCAACGCCAAATTCATCGCGATGCGGCGCGACATGGCTGCTCGAAGCCCTGGCTGGTCTTGGCCCGACCGGATTTCACGTTCCAACTCACAGCGGCGGAGAAGACCAAGGTAGTCGCAAATTGCGACCACCTCGCCCGGCTGAGGTTCTCCCCTGTGCTCCCACGGGCCTTCCCCGAGCACGGTGCTATCATGGCAGCGAACGTGCTCAACAGCCCCCAGGCGATTCAAATGAGCGTCTTCGTCGTCCGCGCCCTCCTCAAACTGTGCGCCAACTTCAGCGACACCCGGGACTTGGCTCGTAAACTGGCCGCCGTCGAAGCGGAACTCAAGTCGCGCCTCGACGCCCACGAAGCCGCCATCGTGGATTTGCTTCAGCGCATTATGAAGATCCTCGACCCTCCCCCACCGCCGCCAGAACCGCCCAAACCCGAAATCGGCTTCCACGCGAAAGAAGACGCCACGCATTACCGCGTCAAAAGGAAATGGCGCTGACAACGAGAACGCACCAGCAAAATGGGCCAGCTTCCCCGTTGGGCGAGCTCCCGAGCCGCCGGCACCTTCCTCAAGCTCTGGAGGGGTGCCATGTTTACGGCCGCACTGTCCTCTCACGCGGCCCTCAAGCTCCGTAGGAGAGGCATGTGGACTCTTTGGATTATGCGACTCTGCCATGCCGCTCCTAACGGAGCTTGAGAAACACATTCCGGGGCCGCGCACTATAAACATGGCGCTCCTGACGGAGCTGTCGTGTGCGTCCCGAGGCCCCAAAGGTCTCGACGGTTCATTGCGCCAGGCTGCGTCAGGCACGTCAGGGTCGCAGGGTCTAAAGGGCGGACACCCCGGTGACGGAGCCGTCGCGAATGTCCTGAGTTCCGAAGCATCCGGCTTAAAGCACGGGTGGTCGAAGACGTTTCGGCGCGTTGTCGCGTTGTGAATATTCTCGAAATCTTCTTGACAGGTCGGCTCCGACATGCTCCAATCGCGCCGGTTCAGGACAGCGGAAATTCGAGTGTGGCTTGCTCTATCATGAAAACGAGCTTCTCCTCTTTTTGCACACACACATCTGTTAACGCGAAAACCAGCGGAGGACAATCTGGTGGAAACCAGTCTCTTACCAGATAATGAGAACTCGCGCGGCCAGGTGTTTGTTTTGCCTTGTGGTGAGCCTCTCAACTGTTCCTCTGTCCGGCGCGGACGCGCAGTTGGTCGGCTACTGGCCGTTGGACGGCAACGCCGTCGACATGAGTGGCAACAATCTGTTGGGCACTGTTACGGACGCGGCCTTTCTCGTGGACCCTTTCGGTCTCGGATTGAGCGTCAACGGAAATCTGGATTCCATGGTTGAGGTGCCCCCGAATAATCTGTTAGCCCCGTCAAACGCGGTGGCAATCTCCCTTTGGTTTAATCAGCGAAGCGCGGTTGGTCAATTTGCATGTCTTGCTTACAAGGCAGCAAGACTTCCCGGCTCCGTACCGGGGTTCGGCGATCGCAGCTATTCACTTTGGGTTTTGCCGGGTGGCGGGGGGCTCCACTTTACCTCAACGGGGGACGGACAGCCCGGTCAGGCAGCGATATACACAGGAACCGGCTTGTTCACTCTTAACCAGTGGGTAAACGCGGTTGGAGTCGTTGACACGTCAAGCCACCTCATGAGTCTTTATCTGAATGGAAATCTAGCTGGCCAAGTTCCGTATCCAGGAAATTCGATCATCGCCGGCAATTATCCTTTTCAAGTCGGCGCGCCAGTCGAGCCTCTTACTGGCGGTGATCAAACTGGTTTCGATGGAATTATTAACGAGGTCCGTGTTTACAACAGGGCGCTTTCGAGCAATGAGGTTGTGCAGTTGTTCAATTCGCGGACAGTGGTCACGGTGCAAGGCCGCGTGACCGATAATCAGGGGGGAGTCCCGGGCGCCACCGTCACGCTGTCGGTTGGCCAGACGCAAGTGGAGCAAACGACGACGGACGCTCTGGGAAACTATCAGCTCGCGCCTGTGGGTGGTGGCGTATATGTCCTGGCGGTTTCGGAAGGCACCCATGCGGACTCCGCACGCGCCATAATGTTGGCGCCGAGCACTGCCTGGCAGGATTTTCAGCTTACCTCGCTCCCGCCAGCTCCCGGCGTTGTGCAGGTGAGCCGCCAGCCCATGACGGGCTTTACCCAATCGCCGAACGGCACGCTCATGGCTTTTCAAGGCGGAGCGCAGGAGGGAGCGTTCGTCCCCATTCCTGAAGGCGGTTCCCTCCCGGCGGCCAGCATGACCATCGTGCTGACCCATGGGCTGAACAACAGTTCCTCGGATTGGCCCACAGCGATGGCAAAGGCGTTGCGAGCGCAGTACGGCACGCAGCAGCTCACGCCCGCGATGGCGAACATCCTGGCGTGGGACTGGCACGAAGCCGCGGCTTCTGTGATTGACTTCCCACCGGAGGAGCGGACGCCCTCGCAGGGCCTTGCGCTTGGCCAGGAGCTCCAGCTTTTGCTTGGGGCGACTTACTCGCAGAAGATGCATTTTATGGGCCACAGCCTCGGCGCCATGGTGAACGCCGCCGCTGTGAACTATTTGCGCGGCCAGAGAACCGGGCAACAGCCAGTTTCACCGACGCCGTGGAAGGCAACCCCCATCCACGTCACTCTTTTCGATGGCGCGGAGGCCGCCTCTGGCCTGGAAGCCCTCGGCGGGGGAGTCGGAGTTTTGTTTGACGGCATCAGCGCCAGCATACGCAACTCCACCGATCTAATTGAGGGCTTTAACGGGGATCTCCTGGGATGGAAGCCGTCCGTGCCATTCAGCGCGACATGGGCCGATAACTATGTTTCGTTGTTCGGGTACTACCAGCCGACGGCGGTCAACGTCTTTTTGGAGGGGGGCTTCGCCCTTTATCCGCCGCCCCAAGTTCTTGATTTACACGGCTTTCCGCAGGAGTGGTACACAAACAGCATCGCAAGTCCCACCTCGTGTATTCTCGGCTTTCAGCAGAGTTTCGAATCTGGCCTGAGCGCCTCCGGCTCTACGCCGCCGCTGTTCCCGCCGACTGGAGACGCCTTCGCACTGGGGGTCTCGTACGTGCAATCTCCGGCGGCCATGCTGGCCGACCCCCTGACCTTGAGCCTTGACCTGCTGCCGGCGATCAACCTTTTCGCGGCTGTGGGGACCGTCGAGGGCGACGTGCTGCAAGGCCTGGGGACCGGCATCCAGGCTGTCGGGGATGTCGCAGCGCAAGTGGCGCCCGCGGCCCAGTCAGCCGCGGAGTCGGCCGCCGAGGGCTTCAATTACGTGGAGAACCTTGCAGCCCAAGGCGAGCGGAGCGTGGTCAACCTCTACGACTCGGCTGTTCTTCAACTGTGGTTGCACACGACCCCATCACCGGCGCCAGGCCCCGGTGTACGCCCGATGGACCTCACCAACGGAACTCCGATGGCCTGGCTAACGATTGGAATCCCTACAAACGCGACCGCGATGGCCTTCGATTTCGCGGTGCAGGGAAATCCCGTCGATGACGCGATGGTTTGCGGCATCGGCCAGACAAACCTCTTTTCCATGCAGGCCAAATACGTGCCGACGAACACGATTTCGTCAAGCCGGCTGATCGACGTATCGCCTTGGGTTGGCCAGCAGGTGGAGCTTTTTTTCGGCTTCATGGGCGGGGCATCGACGAACGCCACGCTTGAGGTGGAGAACATTCGGTTCTACGCGCTCCAGCCGCCGAGCTTGAATATCCAGTTCAGCAACGGAACCGCCGTGCTGACGTGGCCGTCCAGCGCCGTGGGGTACGCCATCGAATCCACCACGTCGCTCAGCGCGCCGAGTTGGGAGACCACCACGAACGCGCCTGCGCTCTCCGCAGGCAGCTATGCGCTCACCAATGGCGTCGCCGATCAAGCACGGTTTTTCCGCTTGCGCTCGAGATAGGAATGGCTGGGGAGAAAGCGCGGGATTGCCGCGCACTCCAAAGGCTGCGCCAATTCAGGAGCCGGGTTGCCAGGCCGCGAAGCGTTTGGAGTGGGGCGCATTCCGCCGCTTTGGAGGCCGTAGCGGGGGAATGTTCCAAAGGCTTCGCCAGCTCCGAAGACGCCCGCGAGAGGCACCGCTCATGCCTTAGACGAAGCTGACGCCTTCGGCCATAAGCGCCTCGCGCGCCAGCAGCGCATCCGGATCGTTGCACTGAAGGAGACTGACAGTGGCCCGGCCCACCGCCGTCAAGCCAACGAGCTTCGGGCCGAGCCAGGTGAAGTGCTGCTCCCAGACATCCTGCCGCGGGTGAAACAGCCTCACGGCTCGACCGGTCTTGGGGTCAATCCCGGAGAGATTGGGTCCCTTGTGTTTGTTGCACCGCAGGCATGACCAAGCCAAATTCGCCGGGACAGTCGGCCCGCCGTGTTGCTCGGGGCGGATGTGATCGAACTGGAACCGCAGTTCGGCAAAGCGCTCCGGAAAATGGCAGTACTCACAACGAAAGGCGGCGCGTTGCCGGACCTGTGCCTTGATTCGCGCCTGCATGTCCGGCGCTCAGTCGCCCCCATCCGCATGCCGCAGGGAGAGGCGCGCCTTGGACTTGAGAAACTCAAGCACGCTGCCGATGGTCAGGTAGTTGTCGAGTTCCTGGTGCTGCCGTGGAGTGAGGCGGCCCGCCCGGGCTTTGGCGCCCAAAGCGTCGGCGCGGTCCAAATCCGCTTCCGCCAACCTCAATCGCAGCATGGCCCGGGCCTCCGCAGGCGGGAGGGTACCCGCGTCCGGTTCAATGGCTCGTTTCCAGATGGCGACCGCCGAACCCTGGCTGATAACTGCACTCATGCGCGGATAATTACACCAACGGCCCGCCCATTTCAAGGGCAATGGTCTAACGGGCAGCCCCTTTGGCCGCAACCACCACCGAGTTCATGGCTTCATCCTGGCGCAGGACGGCGGCCTGGACGAAGCCTGCGGCGGCCAGGTCGTCGCGCAGTTCGGCGAAGGTGAAGGTGCCGCCGTCCGGAGTGGCCACCAGCATGTTCACCGCAAAGAGCGCGCCCGCGAGCGGGCGCGTGCGGCCCTCTTCCATCAGGACGTCGCGCAAGGCGATGCGCCCGCCAGGGGCCAGCGCTTCAAAGACCTTGGCGAAGAGGGCGCGGTTCTGCTGGCGGGAGTTCTGGTGGACAATGGCGCTGACCCAGGCCAGGTCGGCGCCTGGCGGCAAGGCATCCGCGTAAAAATCGCCGGGCACGAGCCGGACCCGGTCACTCAGGCCCGCGGCAGCCAACCGGCGTCGGGCCATGGGGATGACATGGGGCAGATCGAAGAGCGTGGCCCGGGCTGACGGACAGGCGCGGAGAAAGGCAATGGTCCAGGTGCCGGAAGCCCCGCCGATGTCCAGGAGGTGCTTGAACCGGAGCGGCTGGACCGCCTGGATGACCTGGCCGGCGACCGGCGCGGAGATGTTGTGCATGCCGCCGATGAATGCCTCCTGCTCGCCGGTCTGGCCCCGCACGCTTGGGATTGCCTGGGCCGGCCAGCCGCTCTTGACCACGCTGGCCAACTGCGCCCAGTTTCGCAGGCAGTGGGCCTGGTGCTGGGTCATGGCGAGAATGCTCTGCGGGCCTTCGGCTGTCAGCAGGGCCTCCAGCCCGGGCGCAAGCGCATAGCGGCCGCCCGACTTTTCCAAAAGCTGCAACGCCACCAGGGCATCCAAAAGAACGGCCAAGCCCCGCTCGTTGCATTGAAGGAGCCGGGCCAACTCGGCTGCGCCGAGCGGCGCCGAGGCCAGGGGGCTGAAAAGGTCCAGGTCAGCGGCAGCGGCAAGAACCGCCGCCTCTTGGTAATTGCGGCTTAAGGCCAGCAGTTTCTCGGCCGTCCAGTGCAAGGGGAGGTTTGAGTTCATATCGAGCAACTGTTGGAGGGACCGGAGTTCATGTCAAGCCGGCGTGGCCGCCGATTCAGGGCACGATGACGCGCAGGCGTGAGCGCTCGAGGGAAAAGGCCGCCGGGAGGCGGCCAAGGAGTTCGCCATCGACCTCGATTGGCGTGGGGTTCGGGCTGCTCAAGTCGAGCGATTCGGCCCGGAAGACGCGGACCGCGGCCGGCGGCAGCGTGCCGCCCAGCAGAAGGGGCGGACCACACCGGGCCAGCGTCAGCCAACCGGCGCGCGGGAACACACAGACCTCCAGCAGGCCGTCGCGCAAGTCCGCCTTGGGGAAAACCCTGTAAGGGCCGCCGTAGAGGCGGCCGTTGCCGATCAGCACCAACTCGCCGGCGACCAGGTTTCCGCCCACGTCGGCAATGATTTTCGACGGCGTCCCGCGGAGGGCGTCCAACCCCGCCAGCACGTAAGCCAACGCGCCGATCCTCTTCTTTAGCGTCCATTGGACCAATTCGATGGCGCGGGCGTCCAGCCCGGCGCCTGCCAGTTGGGCAAAGTAGCGCCGCTCCTGGTTTGGGCCGTAGCGCACGCAAGGCAAATCGATGCGGGTCTCGGCCCCCCGGCAAATGGTCTTCCATGCCAGGTCCAACCGCCTTGGGATGGCCAACTCACGGGCGAAGACGTTGACCGTGCCCAGCGGCAACACGCCCAGGCGCGCGCGCTCGAAACCTCCCGGCGCGTCGCCCAGGCCGTTGAGCACCTCGTTGAGCGTGCCGTCGCCGCCGGCGGCCACGACAATCTCATAACCCTCGAGCACGGCCTCGGCGGCCACGCGCCGGGCATCCCCTGGGGCCGTGGTCAGTTTGAGGGCGCACTGGCTCCCGATTTCATCCAGGCGCCGGCGGAAGCGTTTGGACTTCTCCCCTCTGGCGGTCGGATTGAAGATGACGCAAGCGCGCACTTCCTAGACTCTGCCCATTTTCCTGAGCGCCTCGAAGCTGCGCTTCACCGCCTCGAGCGGGTTCGTTCCGGATTCGTGCTCGATCACATACCACTGGGTCCCGCCCTGCATCTCGCAAAAGGCAAAGATCTCGGGCCAGTTCAGCTTGTCTTCTCCGATGACGGCATCGGGTCCGCCCCCGCTGGCCTTGACGTGGATGCTGCGGGCGCGGCCGGGATACTGCTTAAGCACCGTCAGCGGGTCGGCGCCGCCGTCGCGGCAATTGCCGGTGTCCAACTGCATGATCACCTCCGGTTTCGTATTGCCGAAAAAGAGGTCCCAGGCCGAGACTCCGTCGAATTTCTGGAAATCGTGGGCATGGGCGTGATAGCCCACGAACATGCCATCCGCCTTGACCTTGTCGGAGATTTCATTGAAAAGCCGGGCTTTGTCGAGCCATTCCTGCTTGGACTTGCCTTCCATCCACGGCACGATGAGGAACTTGTTTCCGAGGATGCGGTTGAACTCGACGGTCTCCTTGAGCTTGTCGTCCAGCACTGTCTCATAGGCCGTGTGGGTCCCGCAGGCGACCAGGCCGTTGTCATCGAGCAGCTTCCGCAATTGGGCCGCGTTCCGCCCGTGATAGCCGGCAAACTCGACGCCCTTGTAGCCGATCCTCGAGACCGCCGCCAGCATCCCTGGCAGGTCCGTCTTGCACTGTTCGCGCAAGGAATAAAGCTGCAAACCCACCGGTATCTTCCGCCCCTGGCCCTGCTCCCCTGCGCAGCAGCAGGCCGCCAGGCCAAGATTCAGACCGGCCACGCCGAGGACGCCGGCGCGCAAGAATTCACGGCGAGTGGTTTCGGAGGACAAAACAGGCTTCATAAGAGTAAATGTATCCTTTGCTTTTGGTTAGGTTGACGTGTCTGGACCGACAAACGGCATGCCGGCAAGCGTACACAGGTCCCTGCCCAATCGTCCAGTCCCATCCCAAGCCTTTTTCCTGCGCCTTAGCCCAATATCCCTCGGTTCCCCCCCGACAAGGCTGCACTGTCCACGCCACCCCAACGGCGTCGTCTCCTGTCAAGATGGCTTGAACTTCTCCTGCCGTTAGTCTAAAAACAGCGGCAATGCGCGATCCAATTCGACCTCGCCTGCCCAGGTGGCCGTTTTTCACCGGCGACGCCCTGCTTCTGGGCGCGGCCTATTTCATCTATGCCCGCTGCGAATTGCCGATGAACCTGGGGCAGATGGCTTTGGCCGCGCTTTGTGTTGCCGGCGGCGCCCTGTTCGGCATCGTTCCGTTCCTGCTGGAATACCGCCTAACGGCCCGCGCGGCCGAAGCCGCCGGCCTGACGACCGTCATCGCCCAGGTTCAAAAACTGGATGACCTCGCCGCCGAAATCCGCAACGCAACCGCCCAGTGGCAGACCGTCCAGGAACAGGCCGACAAGACCGCTGAGGCCGCGCAGTCTATCGCCGAGCGCATGACCGCCGAGGTAAAGTCCTTCTCTGAATTCATGCAGCGGGTCAACGACACCGAAAAAGCCAACCTCCGGCTCGAAGTCGAAAAACTCCGCCGGGGCGAAGGGGAGTGGCTCACGATCCTCGTGCGCGTCCTGGACCACGTTTATGCCCTCCACCAGGCCGGCCTGCGCTCCCGCCAGCCGAGCCTGATGGAGCAATTGACTCACTTCCAAAACGCCTGCCTGGATGCTGCCCGCCGCATCGGGTTGGCCCCCTTCAGCCCGGAGCCTGACGAGCCGTTTGACAGCCAGCGCCACCAGGTGGCGGATGCCAATGGCAAAGCCCCGGACGGGGCGGTCGTCGGCCAGACCTTGGCCAGCGGCTACACGTTCCAGGGACGGTTCCTTCGCCCCGCACTGGTCCGCTTGCGCGCAGACGAACCGGGCCAGGCTGTCACGACCGCCGACTCGGCGGACGGCAGAGACGGCCTTGTCAGTCCACAGTCTTCATAATTCATAATCCCTCGCCAGCGCCCGCTCGCGTTCCAGCAATGTCGGGTGCGAATAGTAGAACGCGCTGTAGAGCGGATGGGGGGTGAGGTTGCTGAGATTCTTCTGGTTGAGTTTGCGCAAGGCACCAATCAGCGACCCCGGCCCCCCCATCACCTGCGCCGCAAAGGCGTCCGCCTGGTACTCGTGGCGGCGCAACCGCCAAAGGGCCGCCGGCCAGAGCCAGAATGTCACCACGCCGGACAAGAGCCCGAAGAGCAGCAGGGCGGGCGCGAGGTTGCCTGGCTCGAAACCGAAGGCGCGGTAAAACCACTCCTGGCGCGACAGCAATGAGAGCAGGTAAAACCCCGCCAGCGAACCGAGGGCGGCTGCAGCCAGGGCCTTGGGAATGTGCCTTTTTTTGAAATGCCCAATCTCATGCGCCAGCACCGCCTCCAGTTCCGGCTCGGCCAGTTGCTGGATGAGCGTGTCGAAGAGCACGATCTTTCGGAAGCGGCCCAAGCCGGTGAAGAACGCATTGGAGTGGCGCGAGCGTTTGCTGCCGTCCATCACCTGGATGCTCCTGGCCCGAAAGCGGGTCCGCCCTGCCAGGCCCAGCAACCGCTCCCTCAGGCTTCCCTCGGGCAGCGGAGTGAGCTTGTTGAAGAGCGGCAGGATGAGGAGCGGCGCCAATACGGCCATGAGCAGTTGAAAGCCCAGCAGCGCGCCCCAGGCCCACAGCCACCAGCCCGGCCCCATCCACTCGAAGAGCTTGAGCACCAGCCAGAGCAACGGATAGCCCAGCGCCAACCCCAGCCCCAGCGCTTTGAGCCGGTCCAGCCACCACAGCTTCTGTGTCGTCGTATTGAACCCGAATCGCTCCTCGATGCCGAATTGGTCGTACCAATCCAGCGGCAGCCCCGAGAGCGACAGGACCAACCCCGCCGCAACGAGCAGGGCCGCCATCGAGCACGCCGCCCGGCCCAGCGTCTGTTGGGTCCAATGCAATCCCCACGGGAGCACCCCGCTCCACAGCACGGCCGCTAACACCGCCGCATCGTACACCACCTCGATTTGCCGCAGGCGCCCCTTGGCCAGCGTGTATTGCGCCGACTTGGCATAAGTGGCCTGGTCCATGACGCCGTTGAAGGCCGCCGGCAACACCTTGGCGTGGGCCAGCACGTTGCGGCGGTTCAATCGTTCCAGGCCGAGCTGGGCGAGGGCTTTGGCCAGGACGAGAACCAGGCAGAGGATCAGAACGTCATTCACTTCAAAACTCAAACCGCGCGTCTTCCAGGCGCCGGGCCAGCTCGGCCAGCAGCCGCCCTTCGCCGCTCGGGCCGCTGGCCGCGAAGGTCACGCTCCATCGCAGGTAAGCGCCCGCATCGTCCCACGGCACGGTGGAAATCAGCTTCTCGGCAATGAGCCACTGGGAAACGTCTTCCGCGCTAAGAAACTCGGTTCGCCCGCCGTCCTTTTTCACGGCGGCCCTGGGGGCCTTGACATACAGGAAAAAAGAGCCTTTAGGTTTTCTGGCGCGGAACCCTGCGGCCCCCAGCACCCGCGTCAGCCCCTCCATCCGCCGCGAATACTTGGCCGCAATCTGCGCCGTGATCTCGGGATGGTCAAATCCGCGCGCGGCCGCGTGCTGAATCGCCAGAAACTGCCCCGAGTCCGTGTTGTCCTTCAGGTCGCCGTAGGCCCTGACCAGCAGCGGGTTGCCGGCGACAAAGCCGCAACGCCAGCCGGTCATGTTCAAGCTCTTGCTCGCCGAGTGGAGTTCCAAGCCGGCGTCCTTGGCCCCGGGCGTTGCCAGGAAGCTCAATGGCCGGCCCTCGAATACGAGCGCCGCGTAGGCGGCATCGTGGATGATGACCAGCCGGTTCTCCTTTGCAAAGGCCACCGCTTGCGCAAAAAACTCCGGCGTCGCGCTCGCCCCGGTCGGGTTATTGGGATAATTGAGCACCATCACCTTGGCCTTGCGCAGCACCCCTGCCGGAATCGAGCCGAAGTCGGGCAGAAACCCATTCTCTTCCCGCAGCGGCAGGTTATGGACCAGGCCCCCGTAATACTTCGCGTGCGTGCCGAAGACCGGGTAACCGGGAATGGTCATCAGGACATAATCGCCCGGGTTGACCAGCGCCGCCGGCAGAATCGACAGCGCCGCCTTGTTCCCGATCGAATGCAGCACCTCGGTCTCCGGATCGATGCCCTTGACCCCGCACACCCGCTCCAGGTAGCGGGCGGCGGCTTCTTTCAGGACCGCGTCCCCGTTGTCCGCATACCCCCGGTTCTCGGGCCGCCGGGCCTCGGCGCACAACTCCTCGACCACCTCGGGAAAAGCCATCTCGTCCGGCTCCCCAACCCCAAGGTCGAGGACCTCCGCCCCCGGGTGCGCCGCCATCGCCGCCCGTTTGGCCCGCTTAATCTTCTCGAACTTGTAAATGGCGCTCGACTTGCCATACTGCCGGCCGCCGATCCGCTCCGCAAAGAGCTCCTGAATATACGATTCCGTCATAGTTCAAAATAGGTGTGTTCAACGATTGCATCTACTCCCGCACGCGGATCAGGGTCTTGACCGCGCGGTTTCCGGCGGCCATGGACTCGAAAAGCTTGGGCAGGTCTGTCAAAGGACATTCGCCATCTACAAAATCGCTCGAACGGACGACCCCGGCTTCGACATACTCGAGCGCCCGGCGAACGGTTCGCGGGGTATGATGAAAACTGGCCGCCAACGTCAGATTCGAGTAATGAAGCAGCGAGGTGTCCAACGCGACAGCCGTGCCTGCAGGGCAACCGCCGAAGCAATTGACCGTCCCGCCCTTCCGCACCAGGCGGATTGCAGCCTCCCACGTCTCCGGCTTGCCAACCGCTTCAATGACCACGTCGAAGACCGTCCCGGGCGGAACCGTTGAGAGCAAACTCCCGCCCGCGGTTACCGTAAAGACCTGTTCGGCCCCCAGGCGCCGGGCCGCCTCGAGGCGCTTCTCACCCCGCCCGGCCACCGTCACCGAACAACCCAGCCGCCGCCCCAAGGCAACGAACATCAATCCGATGGGGCCGGCCCCGATGACCAGCAGCCGCTGCCCCGCCCGCAGGCGGGCGTCATCGAGGCCGTGCACGACGCAGGCCAAAGGCTCGACCAGGGCGGCATCGCGAAAGGCTGTGCCCGGTTTGAGCCGCAGCAGGTTCTCTCGAACCAACCGCGCGGGGACCACGATGGACTCCGCGTAGGCGCCGTTCAGGAACAACAGGTCGTCACACAGGTTTTCCTGGCCGTTCCGGCAATAGAAACAGCTCCCGCACGGCGCCGAATTGGCGGCCACCACCCGTTCCCCCACACGCCAGCCGGAGGCCTCCGGGGAAACCTCGGAAACGACCCCCGACAGCTCGTGCCCGAATACCGTCGGCGGGACGATCATCTTCGCATGGTAGCCGCGCCTGAAGACTTTGAGGTCTGTCCCGCAAGTCAGCGCGGCCTCGATCCGGATTCGCACCTCCCCGGCCCCCAAGGCGCGCGGCTCGATCTCTTCCACCCTGACTTGTTCTTTCCCATAGAGAACAGCGGCTCTCATCGGCTGTGTTTCACGAACTTCGTTTCGCGCAAGTATATCGGTTGCAGGTCCTCGCCCGCAACGAAATCGGAGCGGCCCAGGGCCAGCCGCCCCAAAGCCGCCGCATGGGGAAAGAGGACCCGGCTGCCTGGAAACCACCGGCTGGCTTCCGGGCCAATGAGCCTGCCGCCGGCCCGCTGACGCTCCTGCGCCTGGGCCAGTGTCACCAGCCGCAACGGCTCCGTCTCGAGCCAACCGCCCGCGCTGATCTCGTAGCCGGCCAGGTAAAACTCATTCCGCTGCGCATCAATGACCACTTCCACCCGGCCCAAGAGACCCTCCGCCTGCCCTTGCGCCGCCAGGCACTCGGCGCTGCTGATCGCCAGCAGTCTTACGCCCCGCGCAAGCTGCCATCCTTGCGCCAGCGCAATCGCCGCCCGGATGCCCGTGTACGAGCCGGGGCCAATCCCGACCGCCACACACTCGATCTCCTCCCGCTCCACTTGCCCCTTCCTCAGCGCCTCCTCCGCCAGGCCCAGCGAATCCGCCGAGCGGTGGCCCTTATTGTCCATGGCCGATTCCCAACTGGCTATCACGCCTTGGCCTTGACCGCCGCCAGCACCCTGGACTACCGCCACGCTCCGTTGCAGCGATGAAAACTCAAGGGCTAAAATCTTCATAAATCACGTGCCGCACCGTCTCGCTTACCTCCTCAATCCGCGCCCGCCGCCACCGGCCCGTCCTCCAGGCTTCCCCCAGTTTCTCCGCCCACTCAATGACCGTCACCCCTTCCGGCTGCAGATACTCCCCCAAGCCGGCCGCGAACACCTGCTCCGGCCCGTCCAGCCGGTATAGGTCCAGGTGAAACAGCCTCAGGCGCCCGCCAGCATAGAGATTGACCAGCGTGAAGGTCGGCGAATGGACCCGGGCTGTAATGCCCAGACCCCGGGCCAGACCCTTGACCAGTTGAGTCTTGCCGGCCCCCAACTCGCCGCACAGCCCGATGACCAGCCCGCTTTCGGCCTCGCGGCCCCAAGCCTCACCGATAGACTCCGTCTCAGCCGGACTATGCGAAATGTATGTAGCCATGCTCCGTCAACGGCCGCGCGCCTTGCCGGTCGCGAATCGTAATGCCCTCTTTCCCGGTGATTTTTCCGATGCAAGTCAGCCGCGCGGCGGGAAACCGCGCTCTCCAGGCATCGAGCAGCGGCACTGCCCGGCGGCCGGCCACGGTAAAGAGCAGCTCAAAATCCTCGCCGTCCGTCAGTGCCGCCAGCAAGGGCGGTTTGGCGGATGGGTTGGCCTTGGCTGCCCGGCGCGCCGCTGCGCTGATGGGGATCGATGCGGAGAGCAGTTCGGCGCCGACCCGGCTGGCCTGCAGGATATGCCTCAAGTCGCCAGCCAAACCGTCGCTCAGGTCCAGCATCGCATGGATCGGGAATTGTTCCGCCAGCCAGCGCGCCTCGACCAGGCGGGGCTCGAACTCCAGGTGTTTGCCCTCGAGCGAACCGCCCAGTTCGCCCGTGACGAATATCGCGTCGCCCGCCATGGCCCCCGAGCGCAAGACGGCCTTGCCCTGGGCCACCCAGCCGAGCAACGCCACGGATACGAACATGCGCTCGGGATTGGTGGTTGTCTCCCCGCCCACGATGGCCACTTCGTGCCGCCGCGCCAGCGCATTCATGCCCCCATACAGACCCTCCACATAGCCAACCTCGAAGTTCCGCGGCAGCCCCAGCGTCACTAGCGCCGCCGTGGGCGTGCCTGCCATCGCCGCGATATCGCTCAAACACCGGCCCAGCGCCTTATGACCAACCTTCTCCGGCGGCGTCCCCGAGGCGAAATGAACGCCCTCGACTACCGCGTCGGTCTTGAACAACAGCAGCCGCTCCCCCGGCCCGGCGTCCAGGACCGCGCAATCGTCCCCCGCCCCTACCACCACCGATTTGTTGCCGGGCAGCGAGCGCGTGAGGCGTTCTATCAACTCGAATTCGTTCATTTGGCCAATTCTTAATCCCCGGCCTACTTCGAGAGGTGCAGCAGGGCGAGATTCAGGGCATTGAACACGCTGTGGGCCGCGATGGGCGCCAGGAGGTTGTCGCTCCACTCGTAAAGCGCCGTCAAGGCCAGCCCCAGCACCAGCAACGGCACGAAAAGCACCAGGTTGATATGGATTGCCGCAAAGAGGATGGCTGTCCCCCAAAGCGCCAGACGCGGAAAACCCGCCTGTTTGATCGCAACGTAGAGAATGCCTCGGAACAAGAGTTCCTCCCCAACCGGCGCCAGCACCAATGCCATCACCCCCAGCGCCAGTCGCGAAGGCCAGGAGACCGCCTGCTGGATCACTTTCACCGCCTGCTGCACCTCGGGTTGCACCCCCAAGCCGGGCAACCGCTGCAGAACCAGCACCAGTGCCTCGTCAATTTCCCGAGCCAGCGGGCAAAGGACCCCTGCAGCCAGGGCCCCAACCAGCAACGCCCGCCCCAGCCGATTGGACAATCCAAAGCCCTCCGCCCAGCCAACCCTGTGCTCCCGCAAGAAACATCCCGCCAGGACGATGACCGCCCCGTGGCTGCTCAGCGAGCTGAGGATTGTCTGCCGGGTCGAGACCTCCTCCGTCCCGGCGCACTTCTGAATCCACGCGCCAATAAGAAAACCCCCATAGACGCACCCCAACGCCGTCAGCAAACGCCGCATCACGTTCTCGACCTGCCAGGACCTCCGCAGCAGCACTAAGGCCGTTCCCATGCACCCGAAGGCAACCGCTGCCGCAGGGTAAAACAACTTCCCCCCGGCCTTGCCGCCCATGCTGCCGTAATGCAGCAGGCTTTCCGACAGCGAGCCGCAATAAACGCAGACCAGCACGCTCAACAGCAAGCGCACCACCGCGTCCGCTCTCCAGGGTTTGGCCGAAATCATCGCCCCAAACTATCCTACCCCCCTCCCGGTTACGATGGAAAAACCTGGCTGAATACGGGGCGGTTCGCTTTGAGTCTGAAACTTGGCCTTGGCTCTGCGCGCTTATCAAGCGCATGATGCAGCCAGGGCCAGGGCGTCCTCGACGAAGGTCTCGGCACAAGCTATGGTTCGCCGCATGAGCTTGCCAGCCACCCAACAGCAAGAGGCGCCGGACGCCCAGGGCCACTTTGGACCCTACGGCGGACGTTATGTGCCCGAGACGCTGATGCATCCGTTGCAGGAATTGGAAGAGGAGTATTTTCGCGCCCGAAAGGACGCCTCGTTCCAACGTGAGTTGGACTATTACCTGAAGGAGTTTTGCGGGCGGCCCACGCCCCTTTACTTCGCCGAGCGGCTCACACGGGAACTGGGCGGGGCGAGGATTTATCTCAAGCGCGAAGACTTGCTGCACACCGGGGCGCACAAAATCAACAATTGCCTCGGCCAGGTCCTGCTGGCCCGCCGGATGGGCAAGACGCGGATTATTGCCGAAACGGGCGCGGGGCAGCACGGCGTGGCCACAGCCACCGTGGCGGCCATGTTCGGCCTCAAGTGCGTGGTCTTTATGGGGGCGGTGGACTGCGAGCGCCAGGCCCTGAATGTCTTCCGGATGAGGATGCTCGGGGCAGAAGTCGTGGCGGTCAAGGCCGGCCAACAGACTCTCAAAGAAGCCATCAACGAGGCCATGCGGGATTGGGTCGCCAACGTGCGCACCACGCATTACATCCTGGGCACGGTCTATGGCCCGCACCCCTATCCTCTCATGGTGCGGAACTTCCAGCGGGTGATCGGAGACGAAGCCCGCCGCCAGATTCAGGAGAAGGAAGGGCGCCTGCCCGGCACGCTCATTGCCTGCGTGGGCGGCGGCTCCAATGCCATGGGCCTGTTCTATCCTTTCCTCCAGGACGCCTCGGTAAAGATGGTCGGGGTCGAGGCGGGGGGCGAGGGCATCGCTCCCGGCAAACACGCCGCGCGTTTTCAGGGCGGGTCTATCGGCGTCTTGCAAGGCGCCCGCTCCTACCTCTTGCAGGATGAGTTCGGCCAGGTCCAGCTTACCCACAGCGTCTCGGCAGGTCTGGACTACGCCGCCGTCGGCCCCGAGCACGCCTGGCTGCGCGACCAACGGCGCGTCGAGTACACCTACGCCACCGACGACCAAGCGCTGGCCGCGTTTAGGAAGCTGGCCCGCCTGGAAGGCATCATCCCGGCACTGGAATCTGCCCATGCTGTCGCCGAAGGCATCGAGCGCGCGCGCAAACTGCCCGGAGACCACCTGGTCATTGTCAATCTCTCGGGCCGTGGCGACAAGGACGTGGCGCAGGCAGCCGCTAAGACCGGCTTACAGGGGCCGCCGTGATTTCATCCCCGGCGCCAGGGAACTGTCCCGTCTGATCCCGGGCCGGTGATCCAATCCGCCCGATCCCTTAGCCGTTGAACAACCTCTGGATTTTCGCCTTCACCGCGGGGTCCATTTTGATCAGGGGCGGCCAGGGCCGTTTGAACCCCTCGCCCGGGAGCTTGCGCGTGGCATCGATGCCCATTTTGGTCCCCACGGCCAACTCGGTGGCGGCGTGATCGAGCGCATCGGCGGGGCCCCGGGTAAAAATCGTGTCCCGCTTCGGGTCCGTGCAGGCGCAGAGACGGAACAGCACTTCGCTCGTGTTGTGGACATCGACGTCCTCGTCCACGACAACGATATACTTGGCGAACATCATCTGGCCCATGCCCCAAAGTGCGTACATAATCTTGTAGGCCTGCATGGGAAAGGTCTTGCGGATGCTCACGAAAACCAGGTTATGGAACACCCCTTCAGCCGGCAGCGCCAGGTCAACCAGTTCCGGAAAGGTCAGCTTGAAGATCGGCAGGAACAGCTTCACCGAGGCCGTGCCCAGATAGAAATCCTCCATCGGCGGCACGCCAACAACAGTCGCCGGATAGATGGCGCCCTTCCGGTGAGTGATGGCGGTGAGGTGAAATACCGGGTAGGGTTCCGGCAGGGAATAATAACCGGTGTGATCGCCAAACGGCCCTTCCTCGCGCAACGGTTCCCGGGGATCGATGTAGCCTTCAAGGACGAAATCGGCGTTGGCGGGCGCCTCCAGGTCGTTAGTCTCGCATTTCACCAGTTCAACCGGTTGCCGGCGGAGGTACCCGGCCAGCGCGAGTTCGTCGATCCCGTCCGGCAACGGCGCCGTGGCGCAAAACGTCAAGACCGGATCGCCGCCCAGGAACACAACCAGCGGCATGCGCGCGCCCGTTTCATAATAACGCCGTCCATGGCGCGCCCCCACTTTTTGCAACTGCCAGTGCATTCCGGTGGTCCGTTCGTCATAGACCTGCATCCGGTACATCCCGACGTTGCGCGTCCCGGTGTCCGGGTCGAGCGTGATTGCACAGGGTAATGTGACGAAACGGCCGGCATCCAAGGGCCAGCATTTGAGAACAGGAAGGTCAAGGAGTGTGGGCGCAGTTGTGACGCTGGACGCTTGGAGCGCCTCCAAGGTCGGCGCCAACGGCCATGGTTCGACACGAGTAGCCAGGGCGTCAAATCTGTGGACCACTTCTTTGCAAGGGCCGCTCTTGACGACCTTGGGTTTGGCGTGGCGCAAATCCAGCGTCATGCCGAGCCGGCGAATGGCCTCTCTAAAGCTGCCGGGAAGCTGGGCATTCATGAGCAACCCAAGCCTGGCGGCGACCGTTTCGACCGATTCAGCTCCGAGGCCCAATGCCATCCGGCGGAGCGAGCCGAGAGTGTTAATGGCGACAGGAAAGGGGGAAACCCGTCCGTTGACCAGAGGTTTCTCGATGAGCAGCCCCTTGCCGCCACCCGGCTTTTTCATCTCACGGTCTGCCAGTTCGGTAATCTCCAGCTCTGTGGCCATGGGCTGGGAGACACGCACCAGCTCTCCCATCTTCTCGAGCTCGGTCGTGAATGCAGCGAAGGAATCAAAAGCCATTAGCTTAGCCGCATGGGCATCACAACATAAAGGAATGGACCGTTGATTTTCAGAACGCCGGGGCTCAACTCGTCAATCAGCTCCATGAAGACCTCGTCGTTGGTTAAGGCCACCAATGGGTCAATGAGATACCTCGGGTTGAACGCGATGGCCAATTCCGCCCCTTTATAATTAAGCGTCAGCGTTTCCTTGGCCTCTCCGATATCCGGGGAGTTGGCCGTGATTTCAAGTTTATTCTTGTCGAAGGTCAACCGGACGGAGTTGGACTTTTCACTGGTCATGATCTCGGCTCGACGCAGAGCGTGGAGGAATTCCTCCCGTGGCAGAGTGATTCGTTCCTTGGGTTCGCCGGGAATGACCTGACGGTAGTTGGGATAATTGCCCTCGATCAGCTTGGTGACAATAAGCACGCTGCCTCCCTTCTCGTCTTTAAGGGAAAACGAGGCCTGATTCTCCGCATAACGGATCTCAACCTCGCCCTTATCTTGCAGCAAGCGGTTCAGTTCATTGACCGTCTTGGCTGGAACGATAAACTCAGCCTGGCTTTGCTCGGAAATATCCGCTTCCTCGTCCACCAAGGCCAGGCGCCGGCCATCGGTCGCAACCATCGTCACTTTATGATCTTTAAGGCTGATGAAAATACCATTGAGCACGTGGCGCGACTCGTCAGCCGACATCGAAAACGACGTCTTCTTCATCATGCTCTTAAGCGTTTCCTGCGGCAGCACAATTCTCTTGTCATCTTTGAACTGTGGCAGCGGCGGAAACTCTTCCGCACTCAACCCGTTGATTTTATAAAATGAGGCGCCGGAGGAAATAGCGCAGTTGTTCTTCTCGTCCACATCCATCTCAATCTCCAGATTGGTCAATTCACGCGCAATCCCAAAGAGCTTTTTCACCGGAACCGTCGAGGCGCCCGGCTTTCTAACCTTGGCCTCTACGACACAGCAGACCGTGACATCCAGGTCCGTAGCGGTAAGCTCCAAATGATCATTCTCGGCGCGCAGCAGCACATTGGAGAGAATCGGAAGGGTGGTGCGGGTGCTGACCACATTCTGGACTGCTTGCAGCCCATTGATGATTTGCTCCTTTGAGATGGCCAGGTTCATGGGGCTTAATATGTCTCTGTTTTAGTTTAAAACTCTATCCGTATTAAGGGCTGTGAATAAGGCAAACAACTCTGGCTGTCAAGTTTTCATAGGCCTTTTGCGCGAAAAGAATTGCAGGTTTGACAGAAGAAGCCAGTGAAAAACCACCGCCAACTCCAACTTGTTCACACCTTTGGCCATTCGTTCACCGGCAATTCCCAGGCTGTCGGCTTGAAACTGGACGTTCCCTTGGGAGGTGAAAGGCATCGCGGAGAGGATTTCTGCTTTCCTTTTTGACGTTTCTGCATAATCTTTGCTCTATCCATGAATGATATTGATATTGAGACTTTGAAGGGCATTGCCAATCAGTTGCGGATCCACTCGATTACGGCAACCACCGCGGCAGGCAGCGGGCATCCGACCTCGTGCTGCTCCGCGGCAGACTTGGTCGCGACGCTGTTCTTCGGGCAGATGCGATACAACCCCAAAGACCCGCATTACTACAACAACGACCGTTTCATTCTCTCAAAAGGCCATGCCGCACCCCTCCTTTACGCGGCTTGGGCTGAAACCGGTCTTTTCCCTGTGGAGGACCTGCTCAAGCTGCGCCAACTTGGGTCGGACCTCGAGGGCCATCCTACGCCGCGCCTGCCGTTTGTGGACGTAGCGACCGGCTCGCTCGGCCAGGGGCTTAGTGTGGGGGTCGGCATGGCCCTGTGCGGCTGGATGGACCGCCTCGACTACCGCACATACGTTCTGCTTGGCGACGGCGAATGCGCGGAAGGCTCGGTGTGGGAAGCCGCTTCGCTGGCCGGCCATCATCAACTGAACAACCTGATCGCCGTTGTGGACGTCAACCGTCTCGGCCAGAGCGAGGCCACTGCCCTGGGCCACGACCTTCACACTTACAAGAAGCGCTTCGAGGCCTTCGGATGGCGCACCGAAGAAATCGATGGGCACGACATCGAAGAAATGCTCGAGGTGCTCGCCGCGGTCGGCTTGGGTTCCCAACCCCTGGTTATCCTCGCCAAGACCCTCAAGGGGGCCGGCGTCTCCTTCCTGCAGGACAAAGAAGGCTGGCACGGCAAAGCGCTCTCTCAAGAAGAGGCGGGGCGGGCCATCGCCGAACTGCGGCCCACCGCCAGGTCCGGCATCGGTCATCCAATCCCTCCCCCCAGCCCGCTGCCTCCGCCCAGGAACGAGCCGCCCAGCGGCTATCCTGCCCCGGCCTACAAGCCGGGCGACAAAGTCGCCTCGCGGGAAGCCTTTGGCAGCGCCCTGCTCCGCATGGGCGAGATAGACCCGCGCATCGTCTCCTTGGACGGCGACACCAAGAACTCCACCTACTCGGACAAGTTTTCCAAGAAGTTCCCCAGCCGTTCCATCGAGTGTTTCATTGCGGAACAGAACATGGTCGGCGTCGCCGCCGGTTTCAGCGCCCGGGGCAAAGTGCCCTTTGCCTCCACCTTTGCCGCCTTCTTCACCCGCGCCTTTGACCAAATCCGCATCGCCGGCATTTCCGGCTCGAACATCAAACTCGTCGGCTCTCACGTCGGCGTCAGCATCGGCGAGGACGGCCCCTCACAAATGGGTCTGGAAGACCTGGCCATGATGCGGGCGGTGGTCGGCAGCGTCGTCCTCTACCCTAGCGATGCCGTCGCGGCCGAGAGGTTGACCGAAGAGATGGCCATGCACAAAGGGATTTGCTTCCTGCGCACTTCCCGGCCCAAAACCCCCGTCATCTACAAAAACGACGAGCCTTTCCCAATTGGCGGCGCGAAAGTCCTCCGTCAGGCCCCGGGCGACCGCGTCACCGTGGTTGCCGCCGGTGTCACTTTGTTTGAAGCTCTCAAGGCCGCCGACCTCCTCAAGAGCGAGGGCCTGGGCATCACGGTGATTGACGCCTACAGCATCAAACCGCTGGCCCGGGACATCATCAAGAACGCCGCCCAGAAGACCAATAACCTTGTTCTCACCGTCGAGGACCATTACCCCCAAGGCGGGCTGGGCGACGCCGTGGCCGGTGAACTCAGCCTCGAGGGCGTCAAAGTCCACAAACTGGCCATCTTCGAGCTGCCCCGTTCCGGCAAGCCTGAAGAGCTCCTCGCCAAATACGGGATCGATGCCAACGCCATCGTGAGCAAGGTCAAAGCCATGCGGTGATGGCCGCTTAGTTGGGCAAGGCGCAGTGGGTTCCCCACGATGGGTTTGGCTGCGGGCCCATGGTGAAATCGAGACGGCCCCCGCTTTTCACTGCCCGACACGGCAGCCAGGGCTGGTCCCAGTTCTTGCCGTTGAGCCGGACGGATTGGATATAGATGTTCTGCTCGGAGAGGTTCTGCGCGGTTCCGTTCAAAGGCCCAGGTCACGTTTGACTTCCACAAACGCCTGGATAGCGCATTCCAGGTCTTGGCGCGAATGGGCGGCGGAGACCTGCGCGCGGATGCGGGCCTTGCCCTGGGGCACGACCGGGTAGGAAAAGCCGATGACATAGACCCCGCGCCCCAGCATGGCGTCGGCAAAACGCGCCGCCAGCGCCGCATCGCCCAGCATGATCGGGACAATCGGGTGCGTTCCGGGCAGGATGTCCAACCCGCGTTGCCCCAGTTCCGCGCGGAAGAATTTGGTGTTGTCCTCCAGTTTGTCGCGCAGAGCGGTCGAGGCCATAAGCAGGTCGAGCGCCTTCAAGGCGGCGCCGAGGATGGGCGGGGCGAGCGTGTTTGAGAAGAGATAGGGGCGCGAACGCTGGCGGAGCAGTTCAATGAGTTCCTTGCGGCCGCTGGTGTAGCCGCCGCTGGCGCCGCCCAAGGCCTTGCCCAGGGTGCCGGTCAGGAGGTCGACCCGGCCCATGACCTGGTGGTGCTCGGGAGTGCCCCGCCCGGTCCGGCCCAGGAACCCGACCGCGTGCGAGTCGTCCACCATCACCAGGGCGCCGTATTTCTCCGCCAGGTCGCAGATGGCGCGCAGGTTGGCAATGCAGCCGTCCATCGAGAACACGCCGTCGGTGGCCACCATTCGGAACCGGGCGTTTTGGGCTTCCTTGAGCTTGGCCTCCAGGTCGGCCATGTTGTTGTTCTGATAGCGGCAGCGCCGGGCCTTGCAGAGCCGGATGCCGTCAATGATGCTCGCATGGTTCAGCTCGTCGGAGATGATCGCGTCTTCCGGCCCGAGCAAGGTCTCGAACAGGCCGCCGTTGGCGTCGAAACACGAACTGTAAAGAATCGTGTCGTCGGCGCCGAGGAACTGGCTGAGTTTCTGCTCGAGCTCCCGGTGCGGGGTCTGGGTGCCGCAGATGAACCGCACGGAGGAGAGACCGTAGCCCCAGCGGTCCAGCGCCTCATGGGCGGCCCGGATGAGGGCCGGGTGGCCCGCCAGGCCCAGGTAGTTGTTGGCGCACAGGTTGAGCACCGGGGAAGTGCTGCCGGCAACGCAAATATGCGCATCCTGCGGGGTGGTAATGACACGCTCGCGTTTCCAAGTGCCGGCGGCGCGGATTTCATCGAGCTGCCGCAAAATGTGTTTCTGCATCGAGGCAGTCATCTTTTTTGGAAGTCCAACCAGTGCACGCTTGCCAACCCCTTATTTCCAATTCAGGACCACCTTGCCGGATTTGCCGGAGAGCATGGCCTCGAATCCCCTTTGGAATTCCGTGTAGTCAAAGCGGTGGGTGATGACGGGTTTGATGTTCAGGCCGCTCTGGAGCATCACGGTCATTTTGTACCACGTCTCATACATCTCGCGGCCGTAGATGCCCTTGATGGTGAGCATCGAGAAGACCACCGTTTGCCAATCGACGGCCATCTCATTGTCCTGGATTCCAAGCATCGCTATCTTGGCGCCGTGGCTCATGTTGGCCAGCATGTCTCGGAAGGCCGAGGCGTTGCCGGACATCTCGAGGCCGACATCGAAGCCCTCGAGCATCCCGAGTTCCTTTTGCGCCTCCTTGAGGCTGCCCTTGGACGGGTTGACCGCCAGGGTCACCCCCATGCGGCGCGCTAATTCCAGCCGGTCCTCGTTGATGTCCGTGATGACGACGTAGCGCGCCCCCGCATGGCGGACCACCGCCGCCGCCATGATCCCGATCGGCCCCGCCCCGGTGATCAGCACGTCTTCCCCAAGCACCGGGAAGGACAGCGCCGTATGCACCGCGTTGCCGAAGGGATCGAAGATCGACGCCACGTCCCGGTCGATGCCGTTGCTATGCACCCACACGTTGGTCATCGGCAGGGCCAAGTACTCCGCAAAGGCCCCGGGGCGATTGACTCCGATGCCCTTGGTGTCCGCGCACAAATGCCGCCGCCCAGCCAGGCAGTTCCGGCACCGCCCGCACACCACGTGCCCTTCTCCGCTGACCACCTGGCCCGGGAAAAAGTCCTTTACGTTCGACCCCGTCTCCACAATCTCCCCGACGAACTCGTGCCCGACCACCATCGGCACCGGGATGGTCTTCTGCGCCCACGCGTCCCATTTGTAAATGTGTACGTCCGTCCCGCAGATGCCGGTGCGCTCGATCCGGATGAGCACGTCGTTCAAGCCGATCTTGGGCTCCGGCACTTCTTCCAGCCATAGCCCCGGTTCCGCCTTTCTTTTGACCAATGCCTTCATAGTTGAACGCTCTCCACCACCCAGAAGCTGCGGAAGGCCTGGCGGCGACGGTCCGGCACCAGCTTCCCGGGTACGCCGTCGATAAGGCGCGTGCCGTCGTCGCTGAGGATTTGGACTTCGCGCAGGCCGGTTTGCGGATAGATGATAATCGCTTCGGGCTGGTAATCCTGGAGATGGCGCACGGTCAGCGGTTGCGGCGGGGTGCCGGGTCCTTTCCAGCGGTAAAACCGGAATGGGCCGCCCCCGTGCCAGGCGCCGGCGATGATGAGATAGGCGCCTTCATAGAGGGCCATATCGCGGATACCCAGCCCCCCCAGGTCCAACAGGATCGGCGCGTCGAACCTGGCGGGATGACCCGCGATGACCTCGTTGGGGTTCAGGAGCGGGGCCAGCAGCGCCTTTTCCTGGGGCACCGGGTTGCGGAAACCGACGAGCAGATGCCCTTCAGGCGTTGCGGAAAGCCCCTCGATGTTCAGCGCGTCCTTCTCCTTAGGCGCATGGAGCGAGGCCTCCTCGAGGTGGAACGGTCCATACCTCGGGTCGTTCTCCAAGTCATCCAGCAGCGTCTTGCACGGTTTGCCCACGGGCGTCAGTGTCACCTGGCCGTCGGCCGCCACCTGGATATCGGTCGCAAAGAACCGGTGGCGGTTGCGGCGCAGCTTGCCGAGGCGGTTTCTCCCGTGCGAGCCCATCCAGAAGGCGCGGTCGCCAATCCGGGCGGCGGCCTCCAGATCGGCTTCCAGCGACTTGCCCTTGTGCTCCAGCTCGAGGAACGCGTTGCAATCGAACTCCCTGAGCGGCATGCCGGCCTGGTCGGCGCGGTAGAGGCGCAGGACATTATCTTCGTCGCTGGCGACGACGAAGAGGTTCGAGTTGATGGCCACCGCCCCCGAGGCGTCGCACATCCCCGAGTATTGCATGGGCCGCTCCAGGCGCAGTTCCTCCCCGCCCGGGGCGCAGAGCGGCAACACCGCCGGCCACCCCAAGGCCGCAACCCGGAATCCCAGGCCGATCCAGCCGAGCCGCACTCGAAAAGAGCCTCGCAACGCGCGCACGGAGTTACCCTGCCAGACAGCGGCTGACGAGGCAAGCGCCTTCCACCGCCCGGCTCATGGCCCGACAACGCCCGGGCGGGCGGATGGCCGGGGGATGGCGCAAAACCTCAAATAAAAAGCCGCGAGAACCCAATTGACGGCCTCCGCAAAACGGATTATCTACGATGCATCATGAAACCTCCGTCTTGCGAAAAGGGTGAACACGGGGTTTGCATTCGTTCATTTACCCTCATCGAACTGCTGGTGGTGATAGCGATTATTGCGATTCTGGCTTCGATGCTTCTGCCTGCGCTTTCCAGGGCCAAATCCAAGGGAGTGCGCGCCGCTTGCTTGAGCAATCTCAAGCAGATCGGCCTGCTCATGCAGTACTATACCACAGACAACCTGGACACCTTTCCCGCACACCGCAATTCGAACATCAACAACGACGACCCCACCATCTCGCTGACCAACTGGTGGGGCACCACTCTCATCAACTACACGAGCACCGGCTCCTGGGCGAACCTGTTCCACGACCCCGCCATCAACGGCAAGCGCCTGGACGATGGGACCGTGTGGCAATGGGCGTTCGACTGTAACCTGGTCGGCTATGGGTACAATGGGTTCTTCCTGGGCCACCATCCCTACGGTCCTCAAACCCTCGTCGTGGGCGGGGTCACTTTCAACATCCCTGTCAGCTTCAAACGGACTTCAGTTCTCCACCCTTCGGAGAACCTGGTCAACGGTGACAAGCAGCCGTACGGGAGCCCTCCGGCTTGGAGTTCCAGCCTCTGGTGGGAGTCGGCCTGCATGATCCCGAGCGTCGTGGAGCACAGTTCGTTTCCGACCTACGAGGGCGTCGAGCCAAAGCGCCACACTCTCGGCAATCAGCTCGGCTGCGCCGTGGTGGGGTTCAATGACGCGCATGCCGAGGCCCGCCTGAGCGCCACGATCAATCCCCCGGCCAACCCGGCGGATGAGAGCGCCAAGGCGCTGATCAACTCGAGATACTGGGACCCCCTCCAGCGCGGCGGCTTGCAGTGAATCCTCGGGATATGGACGAGCGAACCAAAGGTGTGGCGGCGGGGAGGCTCGCCGTTGGCGCGGCGGCGGTTTGCCTCCTTTTGGGTTGCGGCGGGCGCGGGTCAAGGCTCGCTCTCAACAATACTTACGAGGTCCTGGGCGCCGTGACGGCGGGAGAAACCGCCAAGCTGACAGGAGGCCAAGGCCAGGTCCTGGTCTTCGCCCGGGAGACCGGCGCGGCCGGCAATCCGTTAGTCGAGGCGGAACTGGGGGCGTTCCAACGAGCGTTGAAGAAACACGCGGGCCTGAGTTTGGTGACCGAGAGAGTTCCTGTGTCCCCAACGCTGATGATGGCCACCAGCGGCGGCCTGCCGCCCGGCCAGCTTCTCAAGGCGCTCCAAACCCATGGCAGCCTGGCCGCCGTGGTGTCGTTTTTTGGTTTCCCCGAATTGGGCGAGCCGGAGCTGGAGGCGCTGAAACAATCCGGCGTCAAAACCGTGGTGGTTTCCTCGCTCCGTCCGGGCTATAAGCGACTCCTGGAGCGGGAGGCCATCCAGTTGGCCATTGTGCCTCGAGAGGGTGCGCCCCCGCCCCGCGCCCGGGCGGCGCGGACGTTGCGTGAACGCTTCGACCAGGAATACACCCTCCTTACGCCGGCGGATGCAGCGCGCTTGCCTTGAACTCGAGGGCGCCGCCGCAGGAACGAAAAAGGATGCAGGCCATCGCCGCCGAGCGGTGAAGATCGGCATCCACATCGGCAATCTAAGGGCTGGAGACGTTATCCGAATTGAATTATGCATTTGAAAACAGGCACTTTGTATGTTCCATTGGTTCGGCACAAACATCGGCAACAATGACTGGAAAACCCCGCATCAGGACGCTTTACGACCACCCGTCGGACATGGAGCCGCTCCTGCCGGAGGAGGCTGACGGCCTATCGTCAAGCCTGGCCTTGGCGCTGATACGCGGCGCCGAACGGCTCGGCGGTTCACTGCATCCGGCCACCCGCAAAGGAGTGGCGGACCTGGTGCGCTCGATGAACAGCTATTACTCGAACCTCATCGAGGGTCATCGCACGAAACCGGCAGACATTGACGCCGCAATCAGGAGGGACTTTTCCACCGACCCTGCCCAGCGGGCCCTTCAGGTCCAGCATTTGGCTCACATGGACGCGCAGGCTGAGATGGAAGCCAGGCTGCCAGGGATGGCGGCCGGCGATGTCTGCTCGACTGGGTTCCTTTGCTGGCTGCACGAGTGTTTTTATCTGCGGCTGCCGGGAGAATTCCGCAAGGTCCAAGACGGAAAAGGAAAGGCTCATGAAGTACAACCGGGCAAACTGCGCCAGGGCGAAGTGAGTGTGGGACGACACATGGCGCCCGCCAGCCGGAAACTCAACCAGTTCCTCGAGCGTTTCATGGAGTTTTACGGGCCGTGGGTCACGACCGAACCGGGCAGTCTGATCGCGGCCGCTGCCGCTCATCATAGGCTGACGTGGATCCACCCCTTCCTGGATGGCAATGGCCGCGCCGCCCGGCTCTTCACTCACGCCTGGTTTGTGAAGGCGGGCGTTGCCAGCGGCGGACTCTGGACGATCTCACGGGGCCTGGCCCGACGGAAGGCGGACTACCAGGCCGCCCTTGCCAATGCGGATGAAAGGCGGATGAATGACTACGATGGCCGCGGCTATCTCTCGCAACGCCATCTGGGCGAATTCTGCCGCTTCCTGTTGGGCACAGCGGCCGGCCAGGTTGAGTTCATGGGGCAACTCCTGGCCTTGGATGGCATGCTCGATCGCATCGCCGGCTATGCCCAGCGCAGAGAGTCGGCAAACGAGCTTCCACGCGGCTCCGCCCGGGTGCTGGCGGAAATCTTTCTCCGCGGAGAAATCGCGCGCGGTGACGTGTCACGCATCATCGGCGCCTCGCCTCGCACTGCGCAGAAGGTCACAGGCGAGCTTCTCTCGCAACGGTTGGCGGCCTCCGGTTCACCGAAAGGGCCGCTGCGTCTGGGTTTTCCTGCGGACGCCGCCGCTCATTACTTCCCGGACCTGTATCCCGCGGGCGCGGATTGATGGGTCGGGGCCATTTTAGGGAGTGACTTTGCGGAACCAGAAGCGATAGTGGAACGGAAACAAACGACCTGGAGATTATGGCAGGATTGGCAGGAAACCTTTTAGTGGCGCAGTCGGGCGGGCCGACGGCGGTGATCAACGCGAGCCTGAGCGGGGTGATTCAGGAGGCCGGGCGGCACGAGGGCATCGAGGAGATTTACGGCGGCCTCAACGGGATTCTCGGCATTCTGGCCGAGGACCTGGTCGATATCAACGACGAGAAGGCGCGCACGATCGGGGGCCTCCGGCACACGCCGGCCGCCGCCCTGGGCACGTGCCGCTACAAGATCGATTTCAAGAACAGGCCCGTGCAGGCCGCCCGGGACATGGACCGCCTCTTCGAGGTCTTCCAGGCGCATAACATCCGACACTTCATTTACCTGGGCGGCAATGATTCCCAGGACACCTCGCTCAAGACCCACCAGGAAGCCCTCAAGCGCGCCTGCGATCTGCGGGTGATCGGGGTCCCCAAGACCATCGACAACGACCTGCCGCACACCGACAATTGCCCCGGCTACGGCTCGGTCATCAAGTACAATGCCGCTACGGTGATGGAAATCGGCCTGGACGTGGGCTCCATGGCCACGGATGACGGGGCCTGCTGCCTGATCGAGGTGATGGGCCGCCGGGCCGGTTGGATCGCCGGCGGCGCCGTGCTGGCCAAACAGGGCCAACCGGCCAATCCGCCCCACATCGTCCTCCTGCCGGAAGTGGCGTTCGACCAGGAGAGATTCCTGGGGAAAGTCAAAGAGACGGTCGCGGCCCTCAGATATTGCGTTGTCGTCGTGGGCGAGGGTCTCAGGAACGCCGCCGGTGAAGAGGTGGGAGTGGACCACAAGCGCCTGGACGCCTTCGGCCACCCCGTGCTCGCAGGGGCGGCGGAGAGACTCAAAGACCTCGTGCAAGACAAGCTCAACATCAAGGCCCGCTCGGTCATACTCAGCTATGCCCAGCGGGCCGCCGGCCACTGGGCCAGCCGCACCGATGCCGATAACGCCTTTGCCTGCGGCGAAGCAGCCGTCAAGGCGGCCGTCAGCGGCCAGAGCGGCCAAATGGTGAAGATCGTGCGCGAGATTCAGTCCGACGGCTCGGTCAAATGGGGCGCCGGCCTCCAGCCCCTGACCGACATTGCGAACGTCGAACGCCTCGTCCCGCGTGACTGGATTACCGAGGACGGCTTCCTGCCAAACGAAAGATTTGTCGAGTATGCCCGGCCGCTCATCGAGGGCGAAGTCAAAGTCCCCACCGAGGCCGGCTTGCCCAAATACGTCGCGCTGGACAAGAGCAGGGTCCAGAAGAAGCTGCCGCCGCCCGTCCTATAAGAATGCCGGGTGAAGGGGTCCCCCTTCACGCCCGGCGGCCCGAGCAGACGCCCTGCAACGCCGCCAATTCCTGCGCGGCAAAAACACGGTAGTCGTAACGCCGGACGAACTCCTGCCCTTGGCGGGCGCGGCGCTGCAACAAGTCAGCGTCCGCCAGCAGGCGCAGGATTTCCCCGGCTGCCCCGGCGATGTCGCCCAGGGCAACCAATTCGAGGCAGCCGGGGAAGACCTCGCGAAAGACCGGCAGATCGTAGGAAACCACCGGCAGGCCGACCGCCAGAAACTCGGTCACCGACAGCCCCCAGCCCTCTTCGTAAGACAGGCTGAGTCCCAGCCGGGCCTTCTTGAGATAGCGGTCTTTCTCGGCATCGCCAATGCCCCCTGTGAAAAGCACCGACCCGCTTAAACCCAGGTCCTCAAACATCCGCTGGCTTTGGAGGCGGTGCGGTCCCTCACCGATGACCGCCAGGCGCGCCTTGGGGCGCTGCCGGACGACGTGCTGCCAGACCTTGGGCAGTTCCAGCACGCCTTTGTGCAGGTGCATGCGGCCAAGAAACACCGCGTCGAATTCCTTGGTTTCTTCGGGCAATTGGATCAACCTCTCCACATCGATGCCATCGCCGATGGGCGTCACCTCCCTGGGCTTCAAACCGCACAACTCATCGAGGCGGCGCAACTCCCCGGCTATCCCCGCATTCGAGCAAAACACCACGTCCGCGTGGCGGTTGATGAGCCTGGCGCTAAGCCGCTCGGCCGCCAGGAACAAGCGGTCCCAGGCGCCGCGCCGGCCCGGCTGAAACTGGAGGACATGATGGACCTTCACGGCCAGCTTCGCCCGTTGCCGCCGCGCCAGGATCATCGCCGTGTAGAACTCGACCACGAACTGGCCGCTGGCATAGACCAGGTCGTAGCGTTCCGGCAGGCGCGTCCAGTGGCAGGAAAGCATGCGCCACAAATAGGCCGGGAAATACAACCACGTCTTGGCCAGGTAGCCCGTGGCATCAAAGAGCCGGTCGCTGGCGATGAATCGGGATGCCCCCGGGGCCAGCTTCCGGAATTGGGGGATTGAGGCTTGGGCCAGCAGGAAGTCGGTCTGGTGCCCTTGGGCCATCCAGAAGCGCGCCTGCATCGCGTAGAGGCGCATCACACCCGAGACGGATTTCGAGTCCACCTGGGTGTTATAGACAACCAGTATCTTCACAGCATCGAGTGCGGCTTGTTACTAGGAAAGCTCCCCGGTGTCAATTGTTGCCCAGCGCCCCTGGTTCTGGTAATGATATTCCATGCGCTTCTTTGTCCAGCGCAGCGAGCTGCGGGACCTCTACGACAAGGCCGCCGCCGGCCAACGGATTTCCGAGGCCGATGCGTTGCGGCTGTTCGAGAGCCGGGATTTGCACGCCCTCGGGGCGATTGCCGGCCTGGCGCAGCAGCGCCAGGTGGGCCGGCGGGCCAGCTACATCGTCAACCGGTATCTCAACTACTCGAACTACTGCATCCTGAGCTGCCGGTTCTGCTCCTTCGCGCGGAAAAAGCGGGATGCCGACGGGTTCCAGTTGAGCGTCCGGGAGATGGTCGAGAAAGCCCGCCAGGCCCTGGACCTCGGCATCACCGAATTGCACATCGTCGGCGGATTGCATCCGACGCTGCCGTTCAGCTACTACACGGAGATGCTCCGGGCGTTGCGGGCGCTGGACGGCCGCCTGCAGTTGAAGGCGTTCACGGCCATCGAGGTTTTGCACCTGGCCTGGCTGGCGAAGAAGCCGGTTGCCGAAACACTGCTCGCGCTCAAGGCCGCCGGCCTGGATTCGCTCACCGGCGGCGGCGCCGAGATTTTCCGCAAGGAAATCCGCACTGCCATTGCCCGAGGCAAGGAATCGGCCCAGGAATATCTGGACGTGCATCGGACCTGGCATCGGCTGGGAGGACGCAGCACGTGCACGATGCTCTATGGGCACATCGAGTCGTTGGCTGACCGGGTGGACCACCTGCGCCACTTGCGGGCCCTCCAGGACGAAACGGGCGGCTTTGTCGGCTTCGTGCCTCTGCCCTATCAACCCGGGAACAACGGCCTCCCGGCCCGCCATCCGCCCACCGGCTTGGACATGCTGCGCACCCTGGCCGTGAGCCGCGTCTATCTCGACAACTTCCGCCATATCACCGCCTACTGGGTCGGCCTCGGCCTCAAACTGGCGCAACTGGCCCTGAGCTTCGGCGCTGACGACCTCCACGGCACGATCCTCGAGGAATTCATCTTCCACATGGCTGGGGCGAAAACGCCGCAGTTGCAGACCGAAGCCGAAATGATCCAAGCCATCCGCGAGGCCGGCTGCACCCCGGTCCAGCGAGATACCTTCTACGAACCGATCAAGGTGTGGGACAGCCCGGAACCGCCGGCCCAGGTTCGTTCCACTGATGACAAATGAAGCCGGGTGCGCTCGGCCCGTCCGTCCCCACGCTGTCTTGCGCCCGCACCCAGGCCGGTCCTTCTTTTTGACTTGGCAACTGCGCTGGTTGGCGCACTTTTCCCGGGTGATTCACGCCACTGCCATTGTGCATCCTAAGGCGAAGCTGGACCCGAGCGTCCGGGTGGGGCCCTTCGCCGTCATTGATGAAGGGGTCGAGATCGGCCCCGAGTGTGACATCGGGCCGCACGTGTACCTGACCGGCCTGACGCGCATCGGCGCCCACAACCGTTTTTTTGCCGGCTGCGTCATCGGCGAAGCCCCGCAGGATTTGAAATACAAGGGCGAGCCTGCCGAGCTGCGGATAGGCGACCACAACATTTTCCGCGAGCATGTGACGGTGCATCGTTCGAACCACGCGGGCGCGGCCACGACAATCGGCTCGCACAATTATCTCATGCAGCACAGCCACGTCGCCCACAACGTGGTGTTCGGGGATTACGTCATACTGGCGGGCGGCGCCCTGGTGGCCGGGCACGTGAGCGTAGGGGACCTCGCGTTCATCTCCGGCAATTGCCTGGTCCACCAGTTCGTGCGCATCGGCACCCTGGCCCTCATGCAAGGCGGCTCCGCCATCAGCAAGGACCTGCCCCCCTATACAATCGCGCGCGGCGGCAACGGCATCTGCGGCCTCAACACCATCGGCCTGCGCCGCGCCGGCTTTTCCCCCGCCCAACGCCTCGAATTGAAGCAGCTCTATCACCTCCTGTTCCGCTCCGGACTCAATGTTCAAAGCGCCCTCGCCACTGCCCGCCAGCAGTTCTCCGGCGCCCCGGCCAAAGTCATGCTTGATTTCATCGCCGCCTCCAAACGCGGCATCTGCTCCGACGCCGGCCGCCCTATGCTGTTGGACGCGGACGCCGGGGGCGGAGCCAGCGGCGAGGGACGAGTGACGAGTGACGAGTGACGAGTGACGAGCCATACCTTGCACGCATCCTCCGATGATTGAAGCACCCGTTGAGCCGGCCGGCAGGGCGGGGCGCCTGGCGCCTTACGCGTGGGCCCTGGTGCTGATGCTCTGGCCGGTGGCGACTTTGAATTACCTGGATCGGATGATGGTCGCGACGATGCGCGCCTCGATTCGGGCCGACATCCCGACGATAGCCAATGACGCGCAGTTCGGGGTGCTGATGGCTTTGTTTATGTGGGTGTATGCGTTGCTGAGCCCGGTGGGCGGTTACGTGGCCGACCGCTTCAACCGGCGCTGGACCGTGATAGCCAGCCTGCTGATCTGGTCGGCGACCACCTGGCTCACCGGCCAGGCGCGCAGCTTCGAGCAGATGGCCTGGGCGCGCGCCCTGATGGGGGCAAGCGAGGCGTGTTACATCCCCGCCGCCCTGGCGCTCATCGCGGATTTCCACCCCGGCCGCACACGCTCGCGCGCGATCGGCATCCACACCAGCGGAATCTACGCGGGACAGGCGCTCGGCGGGGTGGGCGGTTACATAGCCGACACCACTTCCTGGCGCAATGCCTTCTATTGGTTCGGCTTGGCGGGGGTATTGTATGCCGTGGTGCTGGCGCTGCTGCTGCGCGACGCCGTCCGGCCGGCAGCCGGGCCTGGGGCAAAGGCCCCCGCGCTCAGTTTCCCCGACACGCTGCGGGGCCTGTTCGGGGCGGCAGGCTTTCTCATCCTGGTCGCTTATTTCACGCTGCCGGCCATGCCGGGATGGGCGGTGAAGAACTGGCTGCCGACACATCTGGCGGCGGCTTTCGGCTTGAAGCAAGGCCCGGCCGGCCTCTCGGCGACAGGTTACGTGACGCTGGCGTCGATGGCGGGCGCGCTGCTTGGGGGCGCGGGCGCAGACCGCTGGGTGCGGGCGACCGTTCGAGGGCGCATCTACACCAGCGCGCTGGGCACAGCCCTCTGTGTGCCGGCCCTGCTGGGCCTGGGCTTCGCCCCCTCGATTGGCGTGGCCCTGGTCTGCATGGTGCTCTTCGGCCTGGGCTTCGGCGTTTTCGACGCGAACAGCATGCCGATCCTCTGCCAGCTCGTCTCGCCCCGGTACCGGGCCACCGGTTACGGCGTGATGAACCTGGTCAGCATCAGCACCGGGGCGGGGGTCACCTGGGCCTTGGGCGCCCTCCGCGACCGCGGCATCTCCCTCGGGGCCGCATTTACCCTTTCAGCCCTCCTCACCGCCCTGGGCGCCGCCCTCATCCTGAGAGTTCGCCCGCAGGACTGAACGGGCACAGGTCCGTTTTTGAGCCGTGCTGCATTTCGGCCTCAGTTAAGCACCGCCGGGTGATTGGTCGGGTCGTAATTGGTGCATACCGGGGGTGTGCTCACAGCGTTGATCGTGTAGCCGCCCATCGGGGTCGGCGGCATGGTCAAGGGGCAATAGACGCCGGCCAGGGTGCCTTGGTCGCCCCGCCCCAGGTACGGCTGAAGGTCGCCCAACTGGGGGGTGGAGGTAGTCGTTTGCCCGTTCTCCATTGCCCACTGCTGCTTGGCCATGTCTATCTGGCGGAGGTTGTTGATGCAGGCGTTGGTCTGGGACGCCTTGCTTGCCTGGACAAAGTTGGGGATGGCGATGGCCGCCAGCAGGCCAATCACGGCCACCACGAACATTATTTCCACCAATGTGAACCCGCGCTTACAAGGGGTGTATGTCTTCATGCTCGTTTTTTCTCATTGAGGTGTGCGCCCACAAAGGGCCATAACAAAACAGGCTTGGGAACACCCAAGCCTGCTCTGTCCGGTCTCTCGATGGACCAGCTAGTTCAAAACGGCCGGGTGATTGGTCGGGTCGTAATTGGTGCAGACCGGCGGAGTCGAGACGGCGTTGATGGTGTAACCGCCCAGGGCCGCGACCGAGGGGTTGATCGGGCAGTAAAGGTTGCTAATCGAGCCGGTCGTGCCGCGGCCCAAATAGACCTGAAGGTCAGTCCCCTGCGGCGTGGAGGTGGATGTCTGCCCGTTCTCCAACGCCCACTGCTGCTTGGCCGCGTCGATCTGACGGAGATTGTTGATGCACGCGTTGGTCTGGGATACCTTGCGCGCCGAGACGAAGTTGGGGATGGCGATGGCCGCCAGCAGGCCGATGATCGCTACGACGATCATGATCTCAACCAACGTGAAGCCTGCTTTGCGTAAGTTCGTTTTCATACTTGTTTTCCTCATCCAGGTGTTCGCCCGCGAACCGTCGCGCCAAGACGGGCTTGGGAAGACCCAAACCTGTCCTGTCCGGCGTCTCTCGATAGAGGAGTTAGTTCAAAACGGCCGGGTGATTGGTCGGGTCGTAGTTGGTGCAGACCGGCGGAGTCGAGACGGCGTTGATGGTGTAGCCGCCCAGGGCCGCGACCGTGGGGTTGATCGGGCAGTAAAGGTTGCTAATCGAGCCGGTTGTGCCGCGGCCCAAATAGACCTGAATGTCAGTCCCCTGCGGCGTGGAGGTGGATGTCTTCCCGTTCTCCAACGCCCACTGCTGCTTGGCCCCGTCGATCTGACGGAGATTGTTGATGCACGCGTTGGTCTGGGATACCTTGCGCGCCGAGACGAAGTTGGGAATGGCGATGGCCGCCAGCAAACCGATGATCGCAACGACGATCATGATCTCGACCAATGTGAAGCCTGCTTTGCGTGAGTTCGTTTTCATACTTGTTCTCTCTTTCTTTCTCCGCGGCGTGAACCGGCAACAGGCGGGTTAGAATCAGTACGGCCTTTGTTCACGTATTGCCTGTTGCAACCGCGCGTCACGATAAGCAAGCGGAGTGCCAAGACCGGGGGCGGGTCCCTGGCCAAAGTCTTCGGATTTCCGGCTTCGCCTCGGTTTGGGGCGAATGCCGGCAGGCTACTGCGATTGCTGCGGCAAGGCGTGGGCGTTGGGGCCGCTGGGCACGTGCTGGCAGAGCGGAGGCGAGCCCACCGTCGTAATTGTATAGCTGTCGTCGAATGTCGTGCCGCCCGCAGGACAGACGGGCATGCTCTTGAGATAGGTGCGGATGTCGTTATAGGTCACGGGCTGGCCCTCGGCCTTGTTGAGGTCCGTCGCCCAGGTCTCAATCGCCCCGTCAATGCTCTGCAAGTTGCTGATGCAGGACTTCTGGCGGGCCATCGTGCGGGCCTTCATAAAGTTGGGCACGGCTATGGAGGCCAGCATTCCTATGATGGCCACCACGATCATGATTTCCACCAGGGTAAAACCCCAGCGCCGGTTTGTGTTTGCTTTCATACGAGTTGTTCTTCTCTGGCGGTGTGAACCAAGCTGCCGGCGGTTATAATTATTGCAATGGTCGTTCACGTATTGCCGACGGCTTTCCGCCCATGGCACTATATGCCGGCGAGCCGAAGGCCTGCAAGCAAATCATAAGAAACATCCCGGCAGGGGCTGCGCTGTCAAGACCTTGGCCCCGGGCCAGGACAGTTCTGTCCAACAACGGGACAATGCCTGTAGGAGACGACGCGAGGAGTCACTGCAACGAGAGACTCCTTACGTCGTCTCCTACAATGCTCTGCGGAGGACTCTGACCCTGGCGTTGCTCCGCCAGCCAGGGTCAATGAAAAACCCAATTGCCACGTTTGATGAGCGGACCTAACATCCGCTCCAATGCTCAGCGAGCCGACCAACTGGCCCAGGGCCAAAAACTCGAGGCTGATTGTTCTCCTGGCGGGGGTTGTGTTCTGCCAATTCTTCCTCTACGGCCCTTCGTTGGTCGGGCAAAAAGTCCTCCTGCCGCTGGATATCCTGGCCCAGCCGGGGATCTACCTTCCCCGAACCGTGGAAATTGCGCGGATCGAGCCGAAAAACCTGTATGTTTCCGATTTAGTGCTCCTGTTCGAACCGATGCGGCAATTCGCGGTTTCCGAGTGGCACGCCGGGCGATTACCCGTATGGTTGCCTTACGAGTTTGCCGGCGCGCCGTGCGCCTGGCCCAAGTTCTCGCCGTTCCTGATGCTGGAATGCTGCGCCAAATCGCCGGTCGTGTTGGCCTGGGCGCAACTGGTGGCGGCCATCGTCGCGGCGGTGGGCGCCTATCTTTTCTTTCGACGGGCGCTCGGGCTCAACTTCTGGCCGGCGGTATTGTGCGCGTGGTGCTATCCACTGACCGGCTTCTTCATTTTCTGGCAAGGCTTTCCGACGGCGCTGCCGGTCTATTGGCTGCCGTGGGTTTTGCTGGCGGTGGACAGGACCGCGCGCGGAACCAGCGCGGCGGCGCCCATCGGGCTGAGCGTGGCGACGTGCCTGGCGCTGATTAGCGGCCACTTGGACGTGGCCGGCCAGGTGCTTTTGGCCTCCGGTCTTTACGGGCTTGGACGTTTTCTGCAAATCCATCGCAAACTATGGCTCCAGCGCCAGGCCCGCCGGGCGGCAGCAGGTTTGTTGGCGGGCTGGGCGCTTGGAGTTTTGCTGGCCGCTCCCTACCTGCTGCCGGTCCTCGAATATACCCTTACTGGCGCGCGCATGGCCCAGCGCGCCGGCGGCCTTGAGGAGCGCCCGCCGGTGGGTTTGAAGGCATTGCCTCAAATTGTTTTGCCCGACTTGTACGGCTCGATGGCCACGGGCAGCTACCGAGGCGCCCGTGAGCACCAGGCGGAAAGCTCTGCAGTGGCGTATGCGGGCGTGCTGGCCACTCTCCTGATTGCGCCTCTGTCATTTTGCAGCCGGCGTCACCGCGCATTCAATGTGCTCTTAGTTCTCTTGTCGGTGCTGGCCGTCGGCTGGTGTCTGAACGTGCCGGGCCTGGTCAACCTGCTCCGGGCGCCGGGGTTGAATTTGATGTCGCACAACCGCCTGGTCTTTGTTGCATCTTTCGCCATTCTCGCCCTCGCCGCCATCGGACTGGAGGTGTTATGGCAAGGGGGATTCTCCTGGCGCTGGTGGATGTGGCTGCCGTTGGGGGTGCTGGCGGGTTTGTGCCTTTGGTGCGCCTGGCGCGCGGCGGACTTGCCGGAACCGGTGAGGACCCGAATCGAAGCAACCGTGCTACGGGGGAACACTGTGGGATGGATTAAGGACCTGGAAGGGGTGAGGCGAGCGCAGACCTGGCTTGTCCATGCCTATGCCGCCGCTGCGTTTTGGTGCGGCCTCGGCGCCCTTGGGTGGCTCGTTCTTCGCCGAGGGCAGGCCGCCCTGCTGCCGGTCTTTGGGGGCTTGATGTTGGCAGACCTGCTCTGGTTCGCCCACGGGCGCGCGGTGCAAAGCGACCCGGCCCTTTACTATCCGCCGGTCCGGACTCTCGAGGCCCTCGCCAAAGCCGCTCCGGGCCGGGTCATGGGTTACGGGTGCCTGCCCGCAACTCTGTCGGCGATGTGCGGCTTGCGCGATGTTCGTGGCTACGATGGGGTCGACCCGGCGCGCATGGTGGACCTCCTCTTGGCTGCTGCGGTGCCGGCTTCCTTTAAGGCCCCTTATGCCGCGACCATGTACTTGGCGCCCAGGGCCACCGTCACTCGGCAAGGAGAAATGCGGCTCTCGCCCATTTTGGATATGTTGGGGGTGCGCTACGTGATTTTTCGCGGCGAGCCGCCTCCCCACACCTACCCGAGGTTCCAGGAGCCGGACTGTTCGGTGGTCGAGAACCTCGCCGCGATGCCCCGCGCCTTTGTGCCACGGCGCGTCGAAGTAATGGCCGAGGGCGCTGCCAGGCTGGAGAGACTGGCCTCAGCGCGGTTCGACCCTCGAGAACTGGCCTGCGTGGAATCTCCCGTCACCCTGCCAACCTCGTGCCGCGGCACGGTGGAACTCCTGGATGAGCTGCCCGCTCGCATCAAGCTTGCCGTCCGAATGGAAACCCCCGGGCTGGTGGTCCTGGCCGACCTATGGGACCAAGGCTGGCGCGCCTGGCTGAACGGACGCCCCGTTCCAATTCTGCGAACCAACCATGCCCTCCGCGGCGTGGTCGTCCCTGCCGGCGACGGAACACTGGAGTTCCGCTACGAGCCCGCCAGTTTCGCATGGGGACTCAGGCTGGCTGGGCTCGCTGCCGTGGCGCTGCTGGCCGGGGCGTGGGGCTCTTTCCGCCGTGCCACGCCCGGGCCTTCCTCACGTCGTCTCCTGCAAGGCCGGAGACTCGTCACGGCGGGGCGGGGCGGGCGGTTAGCGCTTCGAGCTTGGCGATGTATTGGGTGGCCTTGGCATTGCGGGGGTCCAAACGCAGGGCGGTTTGGAATTGGTCGAGGGCCTCGCTGAATCGTTGCTGGCGGGCTAGAGCGATGCCGAGGTTCAAATGGCCCTCGACATAATCCGGCCGCAAGCGGACCACGTGTTCGAATTCCGCCACCGCCCCGGAAGACTCGCCGCTCAGGCCCAGCTCCATCCCGAGGCGCTCGTGGGCCTCCCAGTAGGAGGGGCGCAGGGCGATGGCGTCGCGCAGGCTGTGGATCGCCTGGCTTCGTTTCTTTTGCTTTTCCAGGACCTCGGCCTCAAGGAAGCGGACCCGGGCATCGTCCTGATGAAAGGTCCCGGCTTTGGCATATTCCCTGAGCGCCTCTTCCAGGTTTCCCTGGCTGGCCAGCAAGCGTCCCAGTTGCAGGCAGGCGGCCTGGTGTTGCGGCGCGAGGGCTTGCACGGCCCGCATCTGTTCGGTCGCCGCTCCGAGGTCGCCGGTGTTGGCGAGAAACTCCGCGTAATTGTGGTGAAGCCAATGGTCCCGGGGGTCTTTTTGTAGCGCTTCTTCGTAGGTCCGGCGCGCGTTGTCGAGGGCGCGGGGCTCTTGCAGGCGCAGCCTGCATTCGGCCAGGTCTGCGGCGAGCTTTTGGAGTTGGTGGTTATGGTTCAACTGTTGGGTGAACGGGGGCTCGGCCAGGCGCCGGGCGATCTCCTCGAACACGGCGCACCGGTTCCAATCCGTCAACCCGAGGTCCCGCGCGCACACTTCGGGTCCAGCCCAGGCATCTGTTTGGCGGCCGGCCACGCTCGAGGGAAGAGAGGTCAAAACCTGGTCCGCCAGGGCGCGAGCCAGGCGGTAGTTCCCCTGGAAGTTCAGATGCACGTGCTCGTAGAAGAATTCCTCGCCCGGGATTTGGCCGGGCCCTGAGGGAGCCAGGGCGCGCTCGGCGTCGAGGTAAGCAACGCCTTGTGCCGAGAAACGGCGGGCAGTCTCGGCAATGAGCCTGTTAATCTCCGAATCGGCGCGAAAGGGCAAGCTGTCCAGGTCACGAGCGCGGCTGAAGCTCCGCCGCGCCGCTTCGGCATTCGTCACCGCCAGGTAGCATTGTCCGAGGCGGAAATGGGTTTCCGCATAGTTGGGGCTGAGTTTGGCCGCCGCCTCAAATCTCCGAATTGAGCCGGCTATCTCCCCGTGCTCGGCGTTGGTGGCGCCCGCCGCACGAAGTCCCTCCCACTGGACCAGCGTGGAGCGGTCCAGCGCCGGGGCGTGAAGCGACCCAAAGGGGGCGCAGTCTTTGAGATTGCAGGCGAGGCTGCTGAGGATAATGGGGACGCGCGCCCGCCGGCCGGCCTGAATAATATCCGCCAGGTTCTGGCGGAAGTTGGCATAGATGCGCTCTTTGCGCGGGTCGTTCGGGGGCAGTTGGTGGTCCAGGAACATTTTCATGCCGCCCCAACTCGCCGGCGTGGATTGGCCCCCGCCCATCCTGCGCGCCAAAGTCACAAGCCCCTGGCCGATGCGTGTTCTCTGCAGGGCCAGGTAAGCGCGGACCCAAGCGTTGGGGAGGGCCTGCAGCCCAAAGACCGTGCTTCCGCCGAAAGGCCCAAGAAACTCGTTGTTCCCCATATAGACGATCCAAAGGTCGCCGTTGTAGCCGGCGCACTCGCGGGCGATTGGCAGGATGGCGTGTGAGTTGATTGCGGTCATGGCCACGCAGACGACCTCGAACTTCACGCCGGGGAACCGCTCGCGCAGCAAGGTTTCCAGGTAGCGGCCTGCTCCAAAGGCGGGCCGCGGCTCACCCAGCGCGGCGGACTCGCCAAAGAGGAAGATACGGTAAAGGCCCGCCGGCTTGTCCGCCTCCATGACGACCGGATACGGGCTGCGGGCGAGGGCCGGCGGGAAAAAACGAAGTCCGAACCAGTCATTTTCGACCAAAACCGCCCGACCGCCCAACTGCTTGCGGACAAAGAACGAAGTGGGATGGCCGAAGCCGGCCGCGCGCAGAACTGCCTCCAGAAGCGCCAGGGCCAAGAGCGGCCAAACCGTTGCCATCAGGAGGCGGAGCAGCCAACTGCGCCGGACCTGTTGCGGCGCGCCATCCCGTGAGTCCTCCGCCGCCGGGTTTTCTTGAGGGGTTCCAGCGGATGGCGGGGTGTTGGCCTGGCGTCGATTAGGCTTCAATTGGACAGATGGTAACTAGGGCCTGGGTAATGACAAGTCCCGGGGAGAGGGCCGTGGGGGGGAACAGGAGGCACAGGCCGGCGGAGCCGGAAATCCGAAATTCGACCCGCTGCGACGGCGCGACAGCGCGGCGAGAGGCCGAAATCCGAAGGAAATCCGAAACCCGATATGCGAAGGAGCCGCGGCCAAGGTGTGGAGCGTGGGAGCGGAAACATTAGTTTGTGCCTTGACATGGCAGGCACTCCTGTCATAGATGTCCCGCATGACCCCAGTGGCCCGTAAGGGCAGAGCCAGACCGCTTGCTGCGCCCGCAATATCTGCGATGCGCAGGAATTCGGGTTTCCGCCGGGGGCCGGCCAAAGAGCGTATGAATGGGAGCAAGGCCCAATGCGGAATGGGTGGGCGAGGACTTCTCCTGGGCGGGCCATTCCTGTTTCTGGCCTTGGTCTGCCCCTTGGGGGCTGCAACCAACACCCTGCCGGAGTTTCGAGTGGAAACCGCGCAGGATTATTTTCTGGCGGCCGCTCGACAGGGGCTGGCCGAGGCCGGCACAAATGATGAGTCCTGTTTCATCGAGGCACGGCTCGAGTCCAACCTCGGCCGGCAGGATGAGGCCGAGAGGTTGGCCCGCCAGGCGCTGAACCTGGCCCCAAACCGAGCCGACATCGAGGTCTTCCTGGCCGGCATCTTGATTCACCAGGACCGAATGGAGGAGGCCGCCGCCTGCTTGCGCCGGGCGGTGGCAACCGATCCGAAGCTTGCGCGCGGCCAACGAGTGCTCGGGACGGTCCTCGATCGGTTGGGTGACCAAAAAGGGGCGGAAGCAGCGTTCTGGGCGGCAGTCCAGCAAACGCCGCGTGATGTGGAGACCAGGCTTTTCCTGGGCCGATTGCTGTTGGACCAGGGCCGCCCCAGCGAAGCGATTGTCCAGCTCGAGGAGGCCTGCCGACTGGACCCCGAATCGCGGAACAACCGCTACGTCCTCTACCAGGCGCAAACTCGGGCAGGGGATGCCGAAGGCGCCCGTCAATCGCTGGAGAAGCTTCAGCAACTCAAGGCGAAAGAAAAGTCCCCAATGGAGGCGACCGACAAAGGGCGGAGCGACGGGCCGAAGATGCGAGTCTATGCGGTTGAATTCCATAATGATATGGCCGGCCTTCTGCAGTGGCAAGGGAAGAGCGCCCTTGCGGAGAGCCATCTGCGCCAGTCGTTAGCAATCACCCCCGAACAACCCGTAACCTGTCAACGGCTGGCGACGCTCTGCCTGCAGAGCGGGCGATTGGCCGAGGCAAAGGAACTGTTCGCGAGCCTGGCGCGTTTGCTGCCAAACGAACCGGCCTGCGGTGTGAACCTGGCCACGGTCCTGCTCCAGCTCAAGGACTATGCCGGCGCCGTTCAGGAGCTGGAACGGGTCCTCCAGCTCGACCCGAACCAACCGGAAGCGCTCAACAACCTGGCGCGCTTTTATCTGGGGGCGCGCCGGCGGCTCCCGGAGGCGCTGGCTTTGTGCCAACGCCTGGTCGCCGGCCAGCCTACCGCTGCCAATTATGATTTGCTCGGCTGGGCCTTGTATGCCAACGGACGGACCAATGAGGCCCTGGAGGCTTCCAGCCTGGCAGTGCAACAAGACCCCGATAACCCCGTTTACCGCGAACGCCATCGTCGGCTCGAGCAAGCGGCCGGAACCGACCCCTGATGCGCCGGCATCTCCATTTCATCGGTCTGGCTTTGCTCCTGGCCAGTGCCGCCGCCCAGGGGGCGCCCGGCGGCGCCGGGCCCATCCGCTTCCGTGACATCACCGAGGCCGCCGGCATCCACTTCGTTCACACCGATGGGAGTTCCGGCCGGCATTACTTCGTCGAGCCCTACGCATCGGGCCTCGGACTGATCGACTATGATGGAGACGGCTATCTGGACATCCTTTTCCTGAACGGCGCTCCATTGCCCGGGGCGGCGCAACCGTCCCAGCCGCCTACGTGCGCCCTCTACCATAACAACCGGGATGGCACGTTTACCGACGTTACGGCCTCCAGCGGCCTGGGGGCGCCGGGTTATGCGCTGGCCTGTGTCGTGGCCGACTATGATAACGACGGCTATGAGGACGTGTTCATCAATTACTACGGCGGCCAGCGGCTCTTCCATAACAACGGCAATGGGACCTTCACCGACGTCACCGCCAAGGCCGGCCTGGCGGACCCCTCCCTGGCCCACACGATCGGCGCCGGGTGCGTGTTCCTGGATTACGACCGCGACGGCTACCTGGACCTGTTCGTCAGCTACTATGTCGAGTTCGATACCGCCCACAACAAACCTTCGACGAGCGGAAATGTGCCGAACTATATCGCTCCCGGGAATTATCCGCAGAAGGCCAGCCGGCTCTACCACAATAACCGGGACGGCACGTTCACCGATGTCAGCCAGGCCGCGGGCATCGCCCAGCATCTCGGCTTTGGCATGGGGGTCGTCAGCGCGGATTTTGACGGCGACGGCTGGCCCGACATTTATGTCGGCAACGACGTGATGGGCAACTTCCTGTTCCACAACAAGAAGGACGGCACCTTCGAGGAGGTCGGTGTCCCGGCCGGCGTTGCCTACGACGGTTACGGGGAGCCGCAGGGCACGATGGGCGTCAATGTGGGCGACTACGATGGGGACGGGCGATTGGATATCATCGTCACCAAGTACCAGGACCAGGTCAACACTTTATACCGCAACCTGGGGAACCTCCAATTCCAGGACGTGACCGTCCAGACCGGCGCCGGCATTAACTCACGCCACCTGGTGACCTGGGGGTGTGGACTGGTCGATTTCGACAATGACGGAGTGCCCGAACTGTTCACCGCCGCCGGTCATCTGCAGGACACCGTCGAGCAATACGACAAATCCACGACCTATAAGCAGCGGGGCCTGTTGCTCCGACAGCGCGCCGGTCGTTTTGTGGACGTCACCGATGAAAGCGGGGACCTGGCCAAATTGGTCGAGAGCAGCCGCGGCGCCGTCTTCGGAGACCTCAACAACGACGGCAAGATCGACATTGTCATCCTCAACTCCCGGAGCCGGCCCTCCGTCCTGATCAATGAGACGGCGACCCCCAACCACTGGGCCCTGCTTAAACTGGTCGGCTCCCGCAGCAACCGTTCGGCCGTCGGCGCCCTTGCCCGCCTCACCGCCGGAGGACGGACCTGGACCGACGAAGTCCACGCCGGGCGCGGCTACCAAAGCGCGGAGGACCTGCGGCTCCACTTCGGCCTGGGCACCAATGCGGCCATCCAGCGCCTCCAGGTCAACTGGCCCAGCGGCTTGACCAACGTGTGGACCAACCTTCCGGTCGACCGCGTGCTTCGCCTGGTCGAGGGCGGGGCTGCTCCGGCGCGCTAGAGTGGAAACCCTGTGCCTGAAAGTGAACGGGCTTGACTCTGCCCGGGTTTCCGCCCATTTTCCCCGCAATGATCAAATCTGAGGCGGCTCTTCGCCGTCGTCCGTGACCGTAGTTATGGGTGGAAAAGCGACAGAACAAGTTCGTCTTTTCCGGGCTGGCGTGTTGGCCTGCTTCTTTGGCTCGGGCATTGCCAGTCTCATGCTTGAAGTCGTCTGGGCCCGCATTCTGGGGACGGTTTTTGGGAACACGGTGCTGGCATCAAGCACGGTGCTGGCGGCGTTCATGCTGGGGCTGGCGGTCGGCAGCGTTGTCATAGGCAAACAGGTTGACCGCTGTGCCCGGCCTTTGGTCCTTTACGGACTCCTTGAAATCGGCATCGGCCTCTATGCCCTCTTATTCCCCTGGATCACTCAGGCTGGGAGCAGCTTCTATATCTGGTTTTATCGCTCATACGCACCCGGCTACTGGACGCTCAACGCGGTGCGCCTGGGCCTTTCGCTCCTGTTCCTGCTGGCGCCCACGATACTGATGGGCGGGACCTTGCCGGTCCTGACCAGGCACCTGGGCGCGGGACAAGGCGAGCCTGGCCGGGAGGCGGGCTATTTATACAGCGCCAACACCTGGGGCGGAGTTGCCGGTTGCGTGCTGGCGGGCTTCATCCTGCTGGAGGCGCTGGGAGTCAACGGGAGTCTTTACGCCGCGGGGACAACTGCGATTGCTGTGGGTGTTTTGGGTGCGACTCTCGGCCGCCTGGCATCGAAGCGGAGCGCACCAGCGCCCACCAGCGCCCAACCCCCCCGGCGGGCCGGAGCCAAGGCTCCCTCCCTCTCGCCGGCCGCCTGCCGTCTGGTGGTGGCGGCCTTTGCCGTCACTGGTTTTTGCTCCCTGGCCTGTGAGGTCCTTTGGACGCGAATCCTGCTCTTCGTGCTTGGCACCACGGTTTATGCCTTTGCGGCAATGCTTGGCACCTTTCTTCTGGGGATGGCACTTGGGGCCTCCGCCTCGAGCCGATGGCTGGCGCCACGAGTCCGGCAGCCTTTGGCCTGGTTCGGGGGTCTGGAGGTCCTTGTGGGTCTGTCGACCCTGCTATCGGTCTTCCTGCTTGCCCGGCTTGGGGCGATCGACTTGCTCTGGACCCGAGGGTTCAACTGGGCGGGAGGGTGGAGTTTTGTTGCGGCTATGTTTGCGGACGCCGCAGTCGTTTTGTTCCTGCCGACCTTTCTCATGGGCATGGTTTTTCCGGTGGTGACCACCTGCCTTTTGCGGGGCGAGCCGGCCTTGGGCCGGCGTTTGGGACAAGCTTACGGAGCCAACACAGTGGGTTGTGTTCTCGGCTCGCTGGCGGCGGGGTTCGTGCTCCTTCCGGCCCTGGGGACGCACTTGGGGCTGCTGGTGGTGGTGGGGCTCAACCTGGCCATTGGCCTGCTGCTGCTCTGCCAGAGAGCGGGACAGGCCGCCGCACCGCGCTGGGGACTAGTCCTGCCCTGCGTGGCGGTCGTGGGCACGGCCTTCCTATGCACGCCTTCCGATCTTTTTTGGGAGGTCGTGAACACGTATCACTTCCCGGCCAGGCTTAGCTTCATCCGGGAACATTCGGCTGGCACGGTGACCGTGCATGACCTGAACAACGGAGATCGCCTGGTTGACGTGGACGGCGTGGATGTCGCGGGAATGGACTTCATGTTGCGGACCACCCAGAAATTGCAGGGTTACCTCCCGCTTTGCCTGCATCCCAACCCCCGCCGCGTGGTCCAGATCGGCTTCGGCAGCGGCGAGACTGCCCGCGTCGGGATGGAGTTTGGGGTGCCGGAATATACCCTCGTCGAGATCTGCCCGGCCATTTTCGAGGCGGCAAGGTTCTTTTCGGAAATAAACCACGGCTCTTATCAAGACCCCCGCATTCGCAGGGTCATCATGGATGGAAAGAACTTCGCGCTGTTGTCGGGAGAGAAGTTCGACCTGATCATGAACGACTCGATCTTCCCGGGGTCCAGCGGCAGCTCGGCGCTCTACACTTACGATCACTTCCTGCATTGCCGGGAACGGCTGGCCGAGGGCGGGATGTTTTCCTGCTGGGTCCCGCTGGACCTGCGGGCCAGCGAGTTAGGCATGATCCTCAAGAGCTTTCAGCAGGTCTTTCCTCACACTTCGTTCTGGGTCGCCAGCAACTGCCTCAATAAGCATGGTTTGATCCTTGGCAGCCTGGAACCGCTGCAGATTGACTTTGCGCGGGTAGCCCAGGTGTTGGCCCGGCCGGCGATCAAAAAGGACCTCGCAGACATCGCCATCCTGGATGTCTATGACTTTCTGGATTGTTTCGTCTGCGATGAAGCAGCCATTGGCCGAATGGTAGCTGCCTATCCAATCAATAGCGACGAGCGGCCGCGTCTGGAGTTCAGTTGCGCGCGGCGGATGCCGTGGAAAACCCGGTTGCTGCAATCTCTGGCCATGCTGACCGCCCATCATTCGCCGGTTTCGGCTTGCGTGACAAACTTGCCGCAGCCGGAGGCGAACCAGGCCGAGATGGCCCGCCATTTCGAGGCCAGCACTCACATCTTGCGGGCGCTCGTCGGCCAGCTCGCCGGCTACCCGAAGTTGCGGCAGCAGGAAATGGATTTGGCGTTGAAATGCATCCCCGGAAATCCGCATGTAAAAAGCTGCGATGCCGAGCTCGAGCAGGAAATCCGCGACCTGCGGCAAGCGCTGCAAGGCCTTCCCGGCAATACGACCTTATCTGCCCGTCTCGCAGAGAAGCTCTTTGTGGCCTTGAGGTACAAGGAGGCGGGGTCCCTCTACGAACGGATCATCAGCGCCGATCCGGCTCCGCCCCAAATCGCGTTTACCCATCTGGCGCAAATCCAGTTTTCCAGCGGCGGAAGCAGCGCCGCCGAAGAGACGCTCCTCAAATGCCTTGCGCGCTGGCCAGATTCAGCGGAAGCTCACGATTTGCTCGGGGGCATCTACCTGAAAGCGGGCCGGACTGCGGACGCGCGGTGGCACCTCGAGCAAGCCCTGCGCCTCCAGCCCGGCAATCAGTTCTACGCAGACCACTACGCCCAAGTCAGCGCCAGGAAGTGAGGGCAGCCCTTGGCATGAAACCACTGATTAAGCAGGACTGCGCAGGACGCGGAAATGGTGCGTCCAGGGATCGATGCGGCAAATGGAGCGGTAGCTGCATTGGTCGCAGGCGGTGGCGGCGCCTTTGCGGAAGGGGGCCACTTCAGCCCGCCCGGAGTAGATTTGGCGGCCCATCTGCCGCAGTTGCTCCTTGACAGCGTCCAGCAGCGCGGCGAATTCGGCCGTGTCCATGGCGTCGCGCGATCTCTTATCGACCTCGCCTTTGCCGGTGAGACGGTAGTTGAACTGATCGCCCTCGAGCGCGTCGGGCCGGGCATCGAGCCGGGCCAGCACGCGGCTGTCGAAGCGTCCCGCGTGGCGGTAGGCCAGTTTGCGGGCCCCTTCGGCATCGGCCAGGGCATCGCGGCGGTTCTGTTCCCGCTGGTATTTGCCGCGCAGGCTGACATAGAACACGCCGGCCGGGATGAGACGTTTGGCGCCGAACCGCTGCTGCGGATTGGGCCAATGGCGCAAGACGTTCAAATAGGCCAGCAGTTGCAATTGCAAGCCATGGGCCATGAGCAGCGGGTCAAGTTGCTTGTGGCCCGATTTGTAGTCCACCACCACGCACAGGGCAGAATCGGTTTCCGGCTCGAGGCAAAAGTCAACGCGGTCGATGCGTCCATGGAGATCGAGCCGATGGCCGTCCTGGAGGCCGATGCTCCACGCCGGCGAGCCTTCCTCCTCGCCGAAGGGCAGTTCGACCTCGGCCGGATCGAACTCGTATTGCTGCCGCATCCACCCCACCAGGGTTTCGACAAAGTCCTGGAGCGATTCGACCAGAAGCCGGGCCATGAACCGGCTCTGCTCGCTGGCCTGCAGGAGCCCGTCCCGGTAGCTGGCCATGAGGCTCTTGGCAATGCAGGCAACGCGCTGACGCGCCTCGCTGGGTGTGATGTCGCGCCAGCGCTTGTTCTGCTCGCACAATTCCTCGTGAAAGAGCGCCAGCACGTCGTGTTGAAAGGTGCCTTGCTCTTTCACATCCAGCTCGAAGAGCTTGCGCTCCTCGGCCCGCAGACCGGAATTGACGAAGAATTTGAACGGGCAGGCGGCGAATTGCTCCATCCGGCTGACCGAGGTGCGCAGAATCGGCCCATAGAGCCGCGCAGCCAGCGCCGGCGACAGCCCCTCCCGGAGCTGCGGCACGTGGAAATACCGCAGCCGTTCCAATACCGACGCCAGCGCAGGCAAGCCAGCCAGTGCCGTGATTGGGAGTGAGGATTGCGGAATGCGGATTTCGGACTGCGGATTTCCACCTTCCGGCTCCGTCCGCCGCGCCTTCGCCTTAAGCAGCGGCACGACCAACTCGCTGGCGTGCTCGCTTTGGCGCCAGTCGGGCTCCTGGGGGGCGAACTCCATCGGCAAGGACGGAAAAAGCTGGCGGACCTGTGACAGGAAGGGCGACGGGTTGAGAGGGGCGCCCTTGGCATTGTGCGAAGCGGCTGTCAGAACGACCCGTTGCCGCGCCCGGGTGCAGGCGATGTAAGCGTAGTAACGTTCCCGGCCAAGCTGTTGGCGAACGGTGGCGCCCAGGACAAGGCTGCGCTTTTCCAGTTCGAGCCGATCCGCTTCGGTGAGCAGCACCGTGGCCTCTGGCGGGGCGGGAAAGAGGGTTTCGTTGAGCCCCAGCACCAGGGCGAGTTTGATGTCCGGGTTGCGCGACCGATCTACCGCCCCGATGAGCACCTGGTCCAGGGCGGGTGGAATGACCCCGACACTCAGGTTGGCCAGGCCGGCGTCCAGTATCGGCAGCCACTCGCGCAGCGAAAGCGGCTCCGTCGGGAAAGCCAGTTCCACATTGTCCAGCCACGAGTTCATCTGCTCCCAGACCGTGGCATGAACGGAACTGGGGATGCGGAACCTGGCGCCGGAGGTCTCCGTGGAGGCCCATTGCCGGAGCTGCTCCGGAACTTTGAGCGCCCTCCAGAACTCCCGCAGGGCGGCAGCCAGGCGCCGGCCCGTGGGCCTGTTCTGGCGGGCGGCCATCCGCAGGGCCAGGCGTTGAAAGGGCGGCAACAACCGCCGGCGCAGGCCGGCCAGCCACTCGGTCAGTTCCGGCTCCCGCTCGATGAGGATCGGCTTCTGCCAAACCGGTCCCTGCCAGCCCCGGGCCAGTGCCTCGTTCTCGAGACGGTCCACCTCCTCCTCCGCCGCCGGGGCCAGACCTGTCTTAAGCGCGCCAAACCAATCCTCCCGCCGCCAGCCCGAGGCCACCGTCCGCAATGCGCTGCGGGTCAACTCGGCCAGCGGGTGATGCGAGACCGACTCGCGCCGGTCCAGGAAGAAAGGAATCTCATAGCGCGAAAAGACCCGTTGCAAGGGTTCGTGATAGCCTTCCAATTTGCGGACCAGCACGGTCACTTCGCGATACCGTCCACCCTCGCGGACGTGCCGGAGGACCTCGCGCGCCGCCAACGTCACCTCAGCCTCGGCATTCGAGCACAGCGCCACGCGCAAGCTCCGCGCCAGGGCATCGTCCGGGATTGCGGTCTCGGGCGCCCCTGGAAGGTTGTTCGAATGCCCCGGCAGAGACGCATAAGGCTGCGGCTCGGCCCAGAACTTCTCGAGGTGCTGCAGGACGGGGTTGTTCGAAAACCGGGTCCGCTCCGGATGCCGCGACAACGTTTCGACCACAATCACCGCATCGGGCAGGCTGCCCAACCGCTTCTGGCACTCCTGGAACGACTTGCGGGCTACCGACCAGTTCGAGAGCCAGGAAATCTTCCCGGACGGCGGCCGGTCCAGGCAAAACGTGAGGGTCGCCTGGCGGCAGTGCGGCATTAGCGCCGCCAGCAAGTCCAATTCCTGCAGCGACCACTCCGCGAAGCCATCGACCCACATCTGGTCAATGTCGAGTGCGGAGTGCGGAGCGGGGATTTCGGAATGGGGAGCGCAAAGTTCGGAGTTCGAAGTTCGGAGTTCGGATTGTACCTTCCCGCCGAGCGCCTCGACGGCTGCCGCCAGCAGGCAATCGGCATCCTGCAAGTCATGCGCCTTGAGCCACTCCAGATAGTCCCGCAGCAGGGTCGCAAGGTCTTGCAGCTTATAGGCGAGACCTTCCACCTCTTGCACCTGTCCGGCCAGTTGGAGCAGGGACTCGGGTGTGAGTTGGTGGCGCTGCAACTCCCGCAGGACCTGGCTGAGCTGTTGGGCAAAGCCGGTCAGCCGCGCGCTGGCGCGGAACAGCTTCAGTTCATGCCGCTTTCGGGCCAGCAATCCCCGCAACACCATCAGCCGGCCTTCCTCATCGAGCATCTCGGGCGAGGAGAGGCCCAGGCGGCTGAAAAGGAAACGGGCCAGCCGCTCGAAGGAAAGAACGTGCAGCCGCGTGTATCCGGCAATGCTTGGATGGGCCAGGAGTTGCCGCTCCAACTGGTAGGTCGTCTGCTTGGGGGCAATCAGCAGCAGCGGCGCCCCGTCCGGGGAGGCCTCAAGCGCATGACGCGCCTCGGCCAGGCAACGGAACGTCTTCCCGCTCCCGGCCGGCCCGAGCAAAAACCGCGCTTGCACCCCCTAATCCTGCCAGGCAACCGGCCCAGTGCAAACCTTTATCTAACGAGGCGCTGCCTCAGGACGTGGCTTGGGCTTCTTGCCCAAGCCCACACGGGCAAGATGCCCGTGCCTGGAGTTTGGACGTTTTGGATGACCGGATCGGGGGCCACCGCGTAGCGGTGCTTTGAAGTTAGCCGTGGACTTCCAGTCCACGGTCCGCGCGGCGCAGGATGACCCGCGTCGCGTAGCGACGCCTGAAGGGCGGGCCCGATCCGCTTTCAACCTCACAAATACCGCTCTTCGTACTCAATCCACATCTCCCCCATTTTCATTGAGCGGACCTGATGGTGTCTTGCCAGGCCAACGGCCTGGTTCATATCAGCCCAGGGCAACGCCCTGGGTTTCTCGGCCGAAGCCCATTCTGAGCGCTGAAAGCGCGATTCATGGCGCGCCCCGTGCCGCCCCAGGCACAAGGAATGCCCATCAGGCCCAAACATACCGTTCATCGAATTCCACACGGTATTTCCGCAGTAGATTACGGTATTCGTCCTGAAAGCTCTGTGTGCGATGACGTTGTTCCTGGCGGTCGATGTAGAGCATCAGCCCGTCCAACTGGCTCCAGCCAATGGAAAAGTCGCCATAGCCGCCCTGCCAGAAAAACGTCCTGTATTGTTTGCCCTGGCTCTTAATCCAGGCGGAAGAGGTTTTCTTGATTTTCTCCAGGAGGTCGGCCTGGCTGATGGTGCGGGCCAGTCGCGCCGCTATATGGACGTGATCGGCCGCGCCGCCCACGCGGTAGGCCTCGCAATGAGAATCGCGGCACA
>Ga0326728_10002098_pt1 | contig 67733 bp, 56 predicted proteins | sample MB3enrmetagenome_FD_207602 | JGI IMG/M metagenome (GOLD analysis project Ga0326728, IMG submission 207602) | Lab enriched peat soil microbial communities from McLean, Ithaca, NY, United States - MB31MN | ecosystem: Environmental > Terrestrial > Soil > Wetlands > Peat | place: USA: New York... | reverse complement strand
AAGCAGTTGGCTCGATCCATGGATCAACCACTACAACTACCACAGGCCGCATGCTAGCCTGAATCAGTTGCCACCCATCACCAGACTCCCGATCGATGACAACAACCTCTTGAGACACGACATTTAGCCCCCGAGGGACAGTTCTGTTCAAATTGAACCACTACCCAGAGCCATCGCGGCTTGGGTTCAACCCCGCATTTGTGGTATATTTTTCAAGGTGCGGGGCGGATTTTTCTCCCTGCGCAGGCCGCGTCAGGACGTCACTCGCGCGGCGCTTCAACCCTCAGTGTTTCAGCCCTCATGGACGCGTAGCTCAACTGGCAGAGCATTCGGCTCTTAACCGACAGGTTGAAGGTTCGATTCCTTCCGCGTCCACCAGATTCCATATAACTTACGGCATTTTCACCGATGGTGTAAGGAAACTCCGTGCCCCATCCTTTTCACGTTCTTTGTGAAAAGGGTGGGAAACCACGAAACCCACCCTATAGGAATAGTGAAAGTGCTTTAAGGTTGCGTTGCCATACACGTTCATAGTCGTGGCCACGTTGCTGGGACGCATCAGCTTTTGCGGAACGCCAATTGGAGCGCCGGTCTCGTCTATAGCGGTTCTCCAATTGGTGTAAAGCGGAGCCGCAGCCCTCAAGTGGCGTTTTCCGACCCGGGGTCCCCACAGACAGGTCTTTGTCTGTGGGGTGGAAGTAAACGCCACATTGCACGGTCCTCAAGAATTCACATGATTTGGAGAACCGCCGTAAAGGTGAGCGGTACATGTGTCGGAATGTGTGCCAGCCCAGGCCAGCAATTCCGATCTGCTCTTCTTTGGGTTTGAGAAGCTGTTTCTAAGCGAAAGCTCGCTCCCTTCTATGGAACTGGCGAAAACGCCGTAAAAAACGCAAATCTGGATCGCCGCTTCGGTTTGCGTTCTGGTCGCCATCGTGCGCAAACGCCTCGAACCGGAAGCCAGTCTCTACCAAATCCTTCAGGTGCTTAGTCTGACTCTGTTCGAGAGGCCTCCGTTTCACGGGCGCTTCAGAGGGTCGTCTCCCAGGACGAGTGATCCCCATCTGGCAACCAACTCAATCTGCTCAACCCATCGCCGGACAGCCGTGGTTCAGCGTAAACCATGCCGAGTCCCATGACAGTTCAGGGTTCCTGAAAAGTGACTGAATTGGAAAAGCCTGAAGCAGCCCATCCCGAATGAGGAGGCCTTATTGAAATCGGAGAATGCGAGGGTATTCGACTTCTCGACCTGGCCGATAGATGCCGCTGGCGCGCCTTTGTTGCCAACACCGGGAACAGAAAGGAGGGTGAGGCTCGATACACCGCCGGTGCGGATGACTGCGAAGCGCACGTTCTCACCATCCTTTAACGCTCATGCAGCACGACTATCCCCGAACCGTAAACGAACTTGAGACACCAAAGGATCGCAAACGCATGAAGAACCTTGTATTCCTTTTTGCCTTGTGCGCGGTTAGCACGCAGTTCGCCTCAGCCGATACCCTGACCATGACCGGAACAGGATCGAACCAAACGGACGGCTTTTACGCCTATCCGTACTATCTGAGCCTTGACGGAGGACTATCGCAGGACATGATGTGCCTCTCATTCAACAACGAAATCTCGCAGGGGGAAACTTGGGCCGTCACTCCTACCGCCGTTACGGGAACGGTGGACGAAGAGGCCGCTTGGCTCTTCAACGATGCCCAAGAGGAACAGGCACTTGGAAACGTCGAAACCGTCATCGATGACCAAGTGGCCGCGTGGAGTCTATTCGCCTCTGACGTCCCAACCACACCTGGATCGGACGCGCAGCTTGCTTCGGCTGTCTCCGATGATTTGTCAGAACCGGCAGGCTTCTACTCTCAAGTCGTGTTCTACACACCAACTGGCGCTCCGTCTGGGTACGGCTCCCCGCAAACTTTCATCGGCGAGACGCCAACACCTGAGCCTGAGCCGCTGCTCCTCAGCGTGACGTCAACACCTGAGCCTGGGTCGCTGTTTCTGTTAGGAAGTGGCTTATTCGTCTTGTGGGGCAGTGGGAAGCTTCTCCAACGAACGCTTCGGCTCACGCGGCCGACACAACGCGGTTGCTTTGTGAGCGACCAGGGATCAAGGGGTTGAATCAATCGAAACCCTGGAAGGCCAGACCCTTTACAGGGAATAGGGCGTTATGGCCTGACTCGATTCACGCTCTCCATGTGCGTTCATCCATTATGTCGAAGCCACCGGGCGGAGGGTTCAACGAAGCAGGAGTTTTCTTAGAACAACAAAAAGGGCTGCTCGCGAGAGCCGCCCTTTCCGGTCCCTGAAACCTGGCCCCTCATCCCCATTGAGCCTGCGTAATGACAAAGTCATTACGACATGGTATCCTTCATGTTGGAGCGGAGGATCGCCATGCCTGCGGCGCAGCAGAAAGAGAAGCGCGACACGTTGAACCTGCGGATCAAACCGGAACTGCGCGTGCTGATCGACCGGGCCGCGAGCGCGTCGGGCAGAAACCGGACCGACTTTGTGCTGAGCGCCGCGCGCCGCGCGGCCGAGGAGGCGCTTCTCGATCGCACGAATTTCGCGGTAGACGCGAAGACCTATGCGGAGTTTCTGGCGCGCCTGGATGCGCCGCCGCGGCCCAATGCCCGCCTGCGCCGCACGCTCGAAACCATCGCGCCATGGGAGAAATAGCCGGTATTCGGCCGCCTGAGCTTCTTCGCGAACATCACGAGCTTGCGGGCTTCTCGTCCGGAGAAGATGTTCTCGGCGATTGGCTGCGGAAACGGGCGAGCGCCAACCAGGCGAGCGGGGCGTCGCGCACCTATGTGGTGTGCGAAGGCGATCACGTGATTGGCTATTACGCGCTGGCTTCCGGCGCCATCTCCGTCGCGAGCGCGCCGGGAAGATTCCGCCGCAACATGCCCGAGCCGATTCCCGTTGCAGTGCTTGCGCGCCTGGCAGTGGACCGTCATTGGCAAGGAAAGGGCATCGGACGCGGCCTGTTCCGCGACGCTGCATGGCGCGTGGCCCACGCCGCCGATTTGATCGGCATTCGCGGCATCGTGGCGCACGCGATTTCGGAGAAGGCGAAGAGTTTCTACATCGCCCTCGGCTTCGACCCCAGCCCACGCGAACCTATGACTTTGATGGTGACGTTGACCGACATCCGCGCGGTGCTCCACGAGCAAAGGTGATCCACAGGCGTAAAAAGGGCTGCTCCTTCGAGCAGCCCCTCCTGATCCCTGACACCTGACACCTGAACCCTGCTCTATGCCGGCGAGGGCGAACCCTCCGGGAAGCTGCCGGCGCCGCCGCGGCTCTCGGGCTTGAGGACCTGTTGCGGTGTGCCGTCGGAGTCGCCGGGCGAGGCCAGCGACGAGCGCATCGGAGGCAGTTCCTTGCCTTCGATGAGCAGCTTCAACTCCTCGAGGTCGATCGTTTCCCGCTCCAGCAGTGCCGCCGCAATGCGGTGCGTGGGATCCTGATTCGCCTCAAGAATGGTATGCGCCGACTGGTAGGCCTCGTCGATCAGGCGGCGGACTTCGAGATCGATCTGGCGGGCGGTTTCCTCAGAAAAATCGCGGTGCTGCGCAATCTCGCGGCCCAGGAAGATCTGCTCTTCCTTCTTGCCGAAGGTGAGCGGGCCCAGGCGGCTCATCCCGAACTCGCACACCATGGAGCGCGCCAGTTCGGTGGCCCGCTCGATGTCGTTGCCCGCGCCCGTGGACATCTGCTTGAGGAAGATCTCCTCGGCCACGCGCCCGCCGTAAAGCGTCGCCAGCCGCGTTTCAAGATATTCGCGCGTATAGTTGTGGCGGTCGTCGGGCAGATAAATGGTAACGCCCAACGCCATGCCGCGGGGAATGATGGTGACTTTGTGCACCGGATCGGAGTCCTTGCGCAGGATAGACACCAGTGCGTGGCCGGCCTCGTGATAGGCCGTGACGCGCTTCTCCTCGTCGGAGAGCAGCATCGACTTGCGCTCGGCGCCCATCAGCACCTTGTCCTTGGCGAGCTCGAAGTCGTACATGGTCACTTGCTTGCGGTTCATGCGCGCGGCGCTCAGCGCGGCCTCGTTGACCATGTTGGCCAGGTCGGCGCCGCTGAAGCCGGGCGTTCCCCGCGCCAGCACATTGAGATTGGTATCGTCGGAGACCGGAACCTTCTTCACGTGCACGCGCAAGATCTCCTCGCGGCCGCGGATGTCGGGCAGGCCCACCACCACGCGGCGATCGAAGCGCCCTGGGCGGAGCAGCGCGGGATCGAGCACGTCGGGGCGGTTCGTCGCCGCCACCAGGATCACGCCGTCGTTCGACTCGAAGCCGTCCATCTCCACGAGCAACTGGTTCAGGGTCTGCTCGCGCTCGTCGTGCCCGCCGCCGAGACCTGCGCCCCTGTGGCGGCCCACCGCGTCAATCTCGTCGATGAAGATGATGCAGGGCGCGTTCTTCTTGCCCTGCTCGAAGAGGTCGCGCACGCGGCTCGCGCCCACGCCCACGAACATCTCCACAAAATCAGAACCCGAAATGGAGAAGAAGGGAACATTGGCCTCGCCGGCCACGGCCCTCGCCAACAGCGTCTTGCCGGTGCCCGGAGGCCCCACCAGCAGCACGCCCTTGGGAATGCGGCCGCCTAATTTTTGAAACTTCTGCGGCTCGCGCAGGTACTCGATGATCTCTTTCAGCTCTTCCTTGGCTTCATCCACGCCGGCCACGTCTTTGAACGTCACCTTTTTCTGCTGCATGGAGAGCAGGCGCGCGCGGCTCTTGCCGAAGGAAAGCGCCTTGTTGCCGCCCGACTGCATCTGGCGCAGCATGAAGAGCCACACCAGGATGATCAGCACGATCGGGCCCACGTTGTACAGCAGGGGGATCAGGAAGTTGCTCGACTCCGGCTTGATGTTGCAGGTCACCTTGGCCGCCACCATGGCCTTCAGCAGGTCGTCGTAGTTGGGCGGCAGCGTGGTGTGGAACTCGTCTTTGGAGTTCTTCAGGTGGCCCTTCAGGTCGTTGCTCTGAATGGCGACATCCTGCACCTGGCCGTTCTGTACCTTCTCGTAGAGATCGGAGTACGAGTACTCCGCATCTTTGGTCATGTTGGTGCCCTTCGACACGATCACCCACAGCATCAGCAGGCAGATGCCGATAAACACCCAGAACATGATGTTTTTAACGCTTGAGTTCACCCACTGCTCCTTGTTTGCGATCGAGGGGAAGACACTTCCGCGACCCCGGTCGACCGACTCTCAAAAAAACCACTCCTCCTATAGACGCTTCAGGGACTGTCAAAGTGGCAAAAAATACACAATTCCTCCGGGGCGCGCAAAAACGAGCCGCCAGAGGATGCAGTACCACGATTGTACTCCCCGGCCGGGAAAAGTTGCAGCAGTTCCGTTGCCTCGGAAGGGCAGAACTCCTTCGATTACTCTGCTTTTGGACGGTTTTGGGACGGGGCCAGGGGGCTTTCCGCCGCGAACTCCTCGGCGGCAATCGTCAGGCCGGGCACTGGCTCCAGTTCCACGCCCCGCATCCACACGATCTGCCCGCCAGCCACGAGCACCGGCCAAATGGCCCGCTCGGTTCCCGTAACATGCTTGCGTTCCAGCACTTCCTTCACCTTGCGCAGCCCGCCGGAGTAGCGCAGCCGCACCCGGTCGCCGGGTCTCCAGTTGCGGAGCGTGGCCGTTTGTGGGGCGACGTTGTGACCACTTTGGCCATGTTCAGTTACTTTGGTGGGGACTCTCTCGATGCGGAGGCGCACTCCGAATGCTGGCGCGTCGAGGACGCCGGGAATCGGCCCGCTGTATTGCCGCTCCTGCCCATTTCCGATCGCGCCCTTGGCCGCACCGTCTTGGCCCTTGGCTACATCGTCCGGAACCAGCGAAAACCTCAGCTCCCGGGCCGTCCGCTCGGCTTGCAATCCCTGCGGCAGCGCCAGCCGTTGCCCGGCGCGTCCGCCGAGGGCCAGAGAGCGCACCGCTTCCGTCGCGGCAAAGTCGAGCGCCACGCCAAGCTGCTGGGCCGCGTGGCGCAGCAGCCTCCGCTGCAAGGCTGGCGCGAGCGCCGCCAGGCGGGGCACTTCGATGGCCAGGCCGGAGTCCAAGCCAGCCGCGCGGCCGCCGCCACGCGCCGGTCGGCCAGGGAGAATCATTTGCGGCGCCAGGCGAGCCAGTTCCGCCTGCCACCACGCCTCTTCGTCGCGCGCCAGTTGCGCCATCTGCGCCAGGTGCTCGCGCAACCGCGGGTTCCAGCCCTCCAGCAGCGGCAGCAGCTCGTGGCGGATGCGGTTGCGCGTGAAGGTCAGATGGCGATTCGAGGAGTCTTCGCGCCAATCCTGGCCCAGCCCGCGCAGATAGGCCTCGATCTCCGCGCGCGTGACGGCCAGCAGCGGCCGCAGAATACGGCCGTCGCAGGGGTGTAGCGCCGGACTCCAGTCCGGCTGTACTGGCGGCGTCCACGCCGGCAGGGGATGTGTGCGGGCCCGGAGGCCCACACGACAGCCGGTCTGGAGACCGGCGCTACACCGCCCCGGAAATTCGAGAACCGGAGAAATTCCTGCTAGACCCTCGGTCCACGCGCCGCGCAGAAACTTGGCCAGAACCGTCTCCGCCTGGTCGTCGAGCGTATGCGCCGTAACGATTGCATCGAGCAGCCCTGCGTGGAGCGGGCTCTTGGACAAGAGTTGTCGGAACCACGCGTAGCGCAGCCGCCGCCCGGCCTCTTCGATCGTCTCGGCCGGCTTGCCCGATTTCGCATCGGCTCGCGCTTCCGCAGCCGCATCCACGCGCGCCTCATGAAATGGAACGTCCAGCTTGGCTGCCAACGCGCGGCAGAATTCGAGGTCGGCATCCGCCTCCGCGCCGCGCAGTCCGTGGTGCAGGTGCGCGGCATGGAGCACCAGGCCCAGCTCCCGACGCCGCTCGACAAGTGCGCGCAGAAGGGCTACGGAGTCCGCGCCGCCCGAGAGCGCAACCGCCAGTCTCATGCCGGGCTTGAGCAGGGAAGTGTCGAGCCGCAGGCCCTGAACAGAATTGCGAGCGGACTTCGGCTTGGGCAGACGGGGCACGAGAGGATGATAGCGCGCCGGCGCCGATCCGCCGGGCTTTCAGTTCCCCGCCAGGCGTTCAGTCCCTAGCCGCGCGGCACCGCTTCAAGCCGCAGTGAGTTCCATTGCCAAGCTAGTAGTCAACTTCCGAATCGCCGGTCGCTCACTAACAACCGCGAACGCGGTTGTCATCCCGAGCGAAGGCGAGGGATCTGCGGTTGCATTTGGCGATGTTCGTATCTTAGAGGATCGTAGTTTCCGGTTTGCCGGTCATCCGCCCACAACCATGCTTGTCGGCGTTCTGCACAACGCAGAGAGGGCAGATTCCCAGGAGCGTGGATTTGTTCCCGGGTTTGCGCTCATTTCCACGCGAGCAAATAGACCTGCGCCGCGCCCGTGTGGCCCATGATCGCCGGCTGCCCGTCTGCCGTCACGCTCACAAATCCATCGACCTGGCTCGCATCGACGTTTTCCATGCTCGCCACTTTCTCCCACGCGCCGCCCGGCACCGACAAACGGTACATGCCCACCTTCTCCTGCGTCTGTCCAAAGTAGATCGACCGGCTGTCCAACGACCAAGCATAGTACCCCCAGCCCGCGTCGAACCGCCGCAGTTCCCGCCATTGCCTGGTGGCCACCGTATAGAGCATCATGCGCGACGGCTCCCGCGCTATCGCCACCATGTATTTCCCGTCCGGAGACCAGTGCGCCACGTAATACTTTTCCGCGCCCGCCATAGGCGTCACTTTGCGCGTTGCCATATCCAGCACGTACATCCCGTCGGGCTCGTGGGAAAAATCGTACCGGTTGAACGCGATCGACTGACCGTCGGGAAACCAGGTCGGCATAACCTCGTTATCGCCCGACTCGATGAGTTTTTCCGGTGTCCCGCCGTCCGCCGAAACCCGGTAGAGCTTGTGCCAGTCCGAATACACGATCCACTTGGCATCCGGCGACCACTGCTCCATATACGCCGGCGCGTCGGTCAATTGCAAGGCGTCGCTTCCATCCACGCGGCTCTTCCACAAATGTCCGCTCGGATATTCCGTGTACGCCATCCATTGCCGGTCCGGCGAAACCACAAACTCCAGCGCCGAAATCCCGTTCAGAAACGGCGTTAGAGTCCCGCTCCGTGGATCGAGCGCCAGCGTCGTACCCTGATCCAGCCGTCCCAGCACGAACAGAGCCTTGCTGTCCGGCGTCGGTGCGGAATCCTGAATATCTACCTGATTCCCGGTGATGCGCACAGCCTCGGGTTTCCTCCATGGCTCGTACCTCGGTGGGGAAATGACTTCATAGACGTTGCCGCGACCCTCGATATCAGAGTGAAAGGTGAAATGCCGCCCGTCCGGCGTCCACTGACCGTTGGTTTCGTTGCCACCTTCCGGCCATTTCAGCGAGAGGGGATGCGGGTTCTTCCCGTCACTGCCCACTCGCCACAAACGGAAACCCGCGGCCGATGAGAGCGACACCGAAATCTCCTTCCCATTCGGGGAAACGGACAGATACCATGGATCGTTCGGCGGGGTCCAAAGCTTCCGGACATTCCCGCCGTGTTCATCCATCACATAGAGCCCGTGACTGTCTGCGAAGAAGATCGATCTCCCGTCTGGAGACCATCGCGCCGCCTGGAAAGACAAATGATCGCCGAGCTTCCTCATCGGACCCCCAATCGTCGATCCCGCCCACAGCCATCCGCGCCCTAATTCGTTGTTGACATCCGGAGTAAATACAAGCGCCTTCGATCCATCCGCCGACACATCAACCAGAATCATCCCCTCTGTCAAACCCGGCATGGGGGCAATAATGCCGCCACTTGCCGCCATCTCTGACGGAACATTGCGGATCTGAAAATAAACACGTGTCCCGTCCGTGAGCAACGGCGCCAGCTTCGGTTCGCTGGAAAATGTGATTTGCTTCGAATCGAGCAGTCCCGTTGTCCGCGTGGGCGTTAGCAGTATCGCCGCCGCCACCCCGGCCACGACTGCCGCAACGCCTGCTGCCACCCACCATGCGCGGCGTTTTGACGGCTCTCTCGTCACGGCGCCGGTATGGGGCATCGTCGAGCGAGGATCGGAAAATTCCCGCATCAACCGCCGGAGATCCGTCTCCATATCTGCCGCACGCTGATATCGCAGTTCGGGATCCTTCTCCAAAGCCCGCGCGACGATATGCTCCGCCAGTGGCGGCAGCTTGGGCCGAATCTCGCCCAAATCCGCAACCGGCTCCGCAGTAATTGCATGCAAAATGGAGATGTTGTTATTTCCCTTAAACGGCGGCCGCCCGGCGAGCGACTCGTAGTACAGCGCGCCCAGGCTCCATAAATCCGTTCGTGCATCCAGGTTGTTGCCCAGCGCTTGCTCCGGCGACATATAAAGTGGAGTCCCCACCAACCCCTGCGTCTGCGCCAGAGACATGGTCGCGTCCCCGTCCGGAGGCGCCAGCATCTTTGCCAGCCCAAAGTCCAGAACCTTCGCGTCCCCCTTCGGTGTGATCATCACATTCGCGGGCTTCAAGTCGCGATGGATCACCCCGTGCTCATGCGCTTCCTTCAGCGCCTCCGCCACCTGCAGCGCAATCGCGGTGGCGTCCTTCACCGGCAGCGCGCCCTTCCTTAGCTTCGCCGCCAGCGACTGGCCCTCCACCAGCTCCATCACAATGTAGTCCGCGCCGTCCTGCTCGCCGACGTCGTAGACCGCGGCGATTCGCGGATGGTTCAGCTTTGCCAGCGCTCTCGCTTCGCGATGGAAGTGCCGTCGCGCCTCTTCCCCCGTCAGCAGTCCCTGAGCCAGCATCTTGATCGCGACCGCGCGTTCCAGCTTTTCGTCGCGCGCCCGATAGACGACCCCCATCCCGCCCGCACCCAGCGGCTCGACAATCAAATAGCGCCCGAGACGCGACCCCGCCGCCAACGATCTCGGCCGGCTCGCGGCGATTGCTGCCGGGGCTACGGTTTCTGGTTCCGGTTTCGCGTGAGGAGACTTCGAAGGGGGCACGCTCATTCAGCCATTCTCCGCAGGCAGGGAATCCGCGGCGCGCCGCACCTCGGGCGTGCCACGACAATCCAGATAGAGAAAGGCGGAACGTCTGTCGCGCGGTATATCGAGAGCCTCGCCAAAAAGCTGCTCTGCAATGGGCTTTTGGCTTTCCATCCCGGCCTTCCGTCACCCGTCGTGCCCGAAGGGGAATGTGGTTCATGGTACCACGGAGTGAAAAACGCGCGCTATGAAATGCAGCCGTCCAGCGCAACGCCGAATCGGCAATTCGCGCGATTTTCGAGGGCGCCAAGCGCATCGGCGATATGTTGTCTGCCCGTCAGAAACGAAGCAATAACTCTCGAGTTGCCGCTACTCCTCGCGGAACCCCGGAGAAGGCCTGTCATGTTGAGCGAAGCGCAACGGAATAGAAGTCTCTGCAGTTGCACTGCGGGCGCCAAGTTGGTGGATTGTCGCCAATCCGGAAGTTACTTTTTCTTTCACATCAGTCTGACCGAGGGCCGAACGAATCGAATTCAAGCCCTCCGGGCCGCAGGCCCGGACCGGTGTTATACTCGCAGAGCCATGCAAGTCTTTGTCATTCTTCCCGCTGCTGGACTGGGCACCCGGATGGCCGGTCCGCAGCCTAAGCAGTTTCTTGCCCTGGACGGCGTGCCCATCCTCGTTCATTCGCTGCGCGCCTTTGCCGCGGCGCCGCGCGTCACGTCGATCTATGTCGCCGTGCGCAAGCAGGAGATGGAACGCGCCGAGGCGCAGGTTGCCGAATACGGTTTTGCGGGCCGCGTGCGCGTGGTGGAAGGCGGCGAGAGGCGCCAGGAATCGGTAGCCAACGCGCTCCACGCCTTGTCCGCCGAGGCGGACGATATCGTGCTTGTTCACGACGCCGTGCGCCCGCTCATCGACGCGGCTACCATCGAGCGCATCATCGACGCGGTGGCCGAATACGGCGCGGCCATCGTCGGGATGCCCGCCGTCGATACGATCAAACAAGTCGAGCGCACCGCGCATGGAGCCTTGATCACCGCGACCATCCCGCGCGAGTTCGTGGTGCAGGCGCAGACGCCGCAAGGCTTCCGTTACAGCCTGCTGGAACGCGCCTTTGCCGAGGCCACGGCCGACGGCTTTGTGGGCACCGACGAGGCCTCGCTCTTGGAGCGCGCCGGAATTCCCGTAGCCGTGGTGCCCGGTTCTCAGGTTAATCTTAAGATTACGCAGGCCGGCGACCTGGATCTGGCGGAGTTCTATCTGAAGCAGCGGAGTTCGCGGAGCTAGCGGTCCGTGGCTGATGTTGAGCTTTGAAAGGGCACGACTTCAGTCGTGCCGCAGTGGTCGCAAGAAACCGGGCTTTAGCCCCTGAGGGACGTCTTAAGCGATGCCGGATCGCGGCTAGGACGCCCGCTGGTTCACGGCCCCACGCAGGCGAACGAAGATGGCAAAGACGGACATACGCATCGGTTTTGGCTATGACTCGCATGAGTTCAAGGCCGGCGTGCCGCTGCGCATCGGCGGCATGACGCTGGACCACCCGGAGGGCCTGGCCGGCCACTCGGATGGCGACGTGCTGCTCCACGCCATCACCGACGCGCTGCTCGGCGCCGTGGCTGCCGGCGACATCGGCAGCTTCTTCCCGCCCGGCGATCCGCGCTGGAAAGACGCCGACTCCGCCATCTTTCTCAATCTCGCGCTCGAGGAACTGCAACACGCGGGTTTTCGCGTGGTCAACGTCGATACCACTCTGATTCTTGCCGCGCCCAAGATCTCGCCCATCGCCGGCGAAATGTGCTCCCGCGTCGCCGATCTGCTGGGCGCAGGAATCGACCAGGTGAGCATCAAGGCCAAGACCCCCGAAGGCCTCGACCTGGATCGCGTGGCCCAATGCCATGCCGTAGTGCTGGTGGAGCGCGTGCAGGAGCCCGAAGAGCTGAAGAGCATGGAGGCGGTCATCGAAACGCAGCGCCAGCTCGAAGACGTGGTCGACGATCTGCTCGCGTCGGTCCACGGCGTACCGAAAAAGCGCGCCATCTCCCCCGTCTACGACACCGAGGACATCACGTAGAAACAGGATTCAGGGATCAGGGAACAGGAATTGTGGGGCGGTCAGCGCGCGGAATCTTTCCCCGAGTCCCTTCCCGAAGCCCGCTGGAAGCGAAGTCTGGCGCCGGGACGAAAGCTCCTAAGCGCGCAGATTTCTATTGCGGGTGGCGCCGGTTTGGCCTTACTGTAGCTTCGAACCGGAATTCACTTCAGGAGCGTATCCCATGAATGATTCGCAGCAAATCAGCAGCATCTTTGCCATGATCGCAGGGTTTTATCTGATCTTCTACCTGTTGATGGCGACGTTGTTCATCATTCCCACCTGGTTCATTGCCAAAAAGGCCGGCATGTCGCCATGGCTGTCGCTGCTTTGCCTCTTTCCGCTCACCGGCTTGATCCTGTTCTATATTCTGGCCTTTGCGGAGTGGAACGTGGTTCCTGTGTCGAAGCTCGTGGCCTATCCGCCGCCTGTTCAGCCGCCGTATCCGCCCTTGCCGCCCACAGCCTGATACTCCACCGGCAGGCCGCTCCCTCGTTCTTGCGCACGCGCGCGACGCGTCTGTAAGATGATCTCGCGCGACCGCGCGCAGACTCGAGGTGAACTATGGGAGATTTGTTGCAACCGTGGCACTTGATTTTGATCGGTTTCATTTTTGGTTTTCCAGGCATCGTCATTGGTGTCATTCCGTTCTGGTTTATTTGCAAGAAAGCTGGATTTTCGCCGCTCCTTTCTCTGCTGAATCTCGTCCCCTTATTCGTGGGTACCGTGGCGCTCGTCTACTTCCTGGCATTTGCCCCATGGAAACCGGCGGCCGGGCTGCATTCCCCCGATTCACCGCAGTCCTGAGACGGGCTTAGACTGCGGTGCGATAGCATCGTGTAGGAAAGCAATCGTCACGATGCCCGATTCCGCCTCCGCAGTTCCCGCGCCTCCGCGCGTCCGCTTTGCGCCCTCGCCCACAGGTTTTCTTCACGTGGGCAGCGCGCGCACGTTCATCTTCAACTGGCTTTACGCGCGCCACAATCACGGAACCATGGTGCTGCGTCTGGACGACACCGACCTAGAGCGCAACACCGAGGCCAGCACCCGTTCCATTTTTGACGGGCTGCGCTGGCTCGCCCTCGACTGGGACGAGGAGTACAAGCAATCCGAGCGGCTCGACCTTCACCGTGCCGCGGCTGAGCGGCTCCTCAAAAAAAACCTGGCTTATCGCGACTTCACCCCCGCCCACGCCACAGACGACGACAACTCCTCCGCGCAAGGCGCATGGCTCTTCAATCCTGGCATGCGCGAAATGTCGCGTGAAGCCAGTGACCGCCGCGCGGCCGCAGGCGAGCCCTTTGCGCTGCGCTATCGCGTGCCCCGCAGTGAGGGCCGAATTCTGCACTTTGTCGATGGCGTCTACGGCGCGCAATCCCGGCCCGCCGGCGAGGTCGAGGATTTTGCCCTTCTTCGTTCGGACGGCATGCCGACCTACCACCTTGCCTCCTGCGTGGACGACGCCGACTTGGCGATAAGCCACATCATCCGCGGCCAGGATCATCTGACCAACACCTACAAGCACCTGCTGATCTTTGAGGCCCTCGGCGCTCCGCCGCCGCACTTCGCTCATCTGCCGCTGCTCGTCGCTCCCGACGGCGCCAAGCTCTCAAAACGCAAACACGGCCCGGTGGTCAGCGTCACTACCTATCGCGACGCCGGCTTTCTGCCCCAGGCCTTCGTCAACTTCCTCTGCCTGCTCGGCTGGTCGCCCAAGAACGACCGCGAGTTTCTGGTTTTGGACGAGATTCGTGATTTATTCACGCTTGACGGCGTCAATCGCGCCAACGCCGTCGTCAACTTTACCGAAGAAGATCCCTTCGATGCGAAGGCCGTCTGGCTCAACGCCGAACACATTCGCGCCCTGCCCGTCGAAGAACTCGCGCGCCAGCTCCAGCCCTTCTTCGAGCAGGCCGGCTTCCACGCCACGCCCGAAAAACTCGCTGCCGTCACGCCGCTCATCCGCGAGCGCATCAAGCTCCTGCGCGACGCCGTCTCCGCCGCCGATTTTTTCTTCGTTTCGGAGCTGGCCCCGTACGATCCGGCGGAACTGATCCCGCAAAAGGGCGATGCCGCGATGGCTCTGCGCGTGCTCGAAACCGCGCAACAAGTTCTCGCCACAACGAATTTCGACCACGACTCGCTGGACGCGGCACTTCGAAATGCCGCCGCTTCGCTCGGTCTCAAGGCCGGGCAGGCCTTCCAGCCCATCCGCGTCGCCGTCTGCGGACGCAAAAACGCCCCGCCCCTTTTTGAAACTCTGATCGTCCTGGGCCGCGACGTCTGTCTAGCCCGCATCCGCCAAGCCGAAGAGAAGCTTGCCCCACTCGGTTGATTTTTGCGCTTTCCCGAGCCCGAAAATCCGGACCCAGGAGCACCCGAAGAAACCACTCAATCCAAACTGGACAGACCCGCCGGCGTCCAATCCAAATTTGACAATCTGTAATCGATCAATTACACTTCGAACATGTTTTCCGTCAGGCCGCTCCCCGAATTCACAACATGGCTTGACGGATTGAAAGACTTGAGAGTGCGCGGAGCGGTGGCGGCACGCATCAAGCGTCTATCCTTCGGATTGCTCGGCGACTTCAAGGCGGTTGGCGACGGCGTGATTGAGTTGCGCATCGACTTCGGCGCAGGCTGGCGTTTGTACTACACGCAGTGCGGCGCCCAGATCGTCGTTTTACTTGCGGGCGGTTCCAAACGTACCCAGAAGAAAGATATCCAGAGGGCCAAGGCTTTGGCCGCAATGCTGAGAAGCGAAAGGGACAAGGATGAGAAAAACCGTTAACGTGCGCGAGCTGCCTGAATTCGACCCCGCGCGCTACCTCGACAACGAAGAGAGCATCGCCGTCTATCTAACCGGAATCCTGGAAGCGAACGACGCGGCGCTGTTGGCCTCGGCGCTGGGCGACATTGCCCGCGCGCGCGGCATGACGGAAATCGCCAAGGCCGCCGGAATTACCCGCGAAGCCCTCTACAAAGCCCTTCGCCCCGATAGCGCGCCGCGCTTCGACACCATCAGCCGCGTCTGCGCTGCGCTCGGCGTGCGCCTGGTGGCTCAGCCCTTGCCAACCCGCAAAGCAGCCGCTTAAGAGCCTGTCCCTGACTAGATCGCCGTCTGCGGACGCAAAAACGCCCCGCCCCTTTTTGAAACTCTGGCGGTCCTTGGCCGCGAGGTTTGCCTTGCGCGCATTCGCCAGGCCGAAGAACGCCTGCAATCGCTCGGTTGAGATTCCTGTTCAAAATATTGGAATGTTGCAAACTCAAGCCCCGCTTTTAACATAAGAATCTCCTTGCAGATGCCGGGGAGGGAGCAGTATTGTTTTCGCGTACTCCGTTTAAAGGAGATTTTATGATCCTTTGGAATTTCAGAGGCTTAGGACGAACCAGAGGGCATTACGCAGTTTGGACATTGGTCTGTTTTTTATGTGCTATCTCACTCAATTCTTTTGCCTGCCTAGCCTTTGGTGGGGAAATTCACAAAGCGGCGATGAACGGCGATGTAGTGAAGGTCAAAGCACTGCTCAAAGCCGACCCCAGTTTGGTTTCCAGCATAGACGATAATGGCATGACACCGTTAGAGGCGCTGGCATGCACACTAACGAGACAATCTGCATTGGAACTTTCTATTGGCTCTAACTTTAATGGATCCAACAAGGAAACGGAGGTGATAACGCCATTTGATTCACCTGAAGCGTTAGAGACCGCGGAATTATTGATTGATAACGGCGCAGTCTTAAATGGTGAGCCTGACAGAGAGGGCGCGTTACTTCGGGCAATAGGTCAAAAAAACTGGAAGATGGCAGAACTGCTGATAAAAAAGGGTGCAAAGGTTGATGTCATAATGCCGAAAAGTGATAAGAATTATGGCAAGACACCGCTACACCTTGCAGCAGCCTTTGGCAGCGTCACGGTTGCAAAAATGCTGATAGAAAACAAAGCCAAAGTCGATGTCATTGACAACGATGGGGGAACTCCTTTGCACTCTGCAGCCGGGTCTGGTCATAAGGACGTGGTGGAATTGTTGATTGCTAACGGTGCCGACGTGAACGCCAAAGACAAAGAAGGATTGACTCCGTTGTGGTGGGCGGAGGCTCTCGAGCATAGTGATGTAGCCGAATTGTTACGTCAGCACGGTGGGCACAAATAGGGCGCGTGGCCGAGGACCGATCATTCTAAGATTAATAAGTGCCCCAGGTCTCGATTTTGAGATGCGAGACCCGGTCTTGTGAGTTCGATCCTTTCCCGCGCCGCTCTTATTGAGCACAGCCCCGCGGTGGAATAATGAACTAAAGCCATGACCAACGAGAAGCCCGAAAGCTCTGACTCCCCCAATACCGAGCCCCGCACCGTGAACAACTTCCTCCACGATCAGATCGCCGAGGACGTGCGCAACAAAACCTACGGAGACGCCGTCATTCAGACGCGCTTTCCACCCGAGCCCAATGGCTATCTGCACATCGGCCACGCCAAGGCCATCTGCCTCGACTTCGGACTCGCCGACGAGTTCGGCGGCAAGACCAACCTGCGCTTCGACGACACCAATCCCGAGAAGGAAGAGCAGGAATACGTCGACTCCATCCAGAAAGACATCCATTGGCTCGGCTTCGAGTGGGAGCGGCTGTGCTATGCCTCCGACTACTTCCCGCAGCTCTACGAGTGGGCCTTGCAATTGATCAAGACTGGAAAAGCTTATGTCGACGATCTCTCCGCCGACGAGATTCGCCAGCACCGCGGCACGCTTACCGAGCCCGGCAAGGACAGCCCCTACCGCACACGCTCCATCGACGAAAACCTCGACCTCTTTGTGCGCATGAAGCAGGGCGAGTTCCCCGACGGGTCACGTGTCTTGAGAGCCAAGATCGACATGGCCTCGCCCAACCTCAACATGCGCGACCCGGTGATGTACCGCATCCTGCACGCCACGCATCACCGCACCGGCGACGCGTGGTGCATCTATCCCATGTACGACTACGCGCACGGCCAGTCGGATTCGATCGAGCGCGTCACCCACTCCATGTGCACGCTCGAGTTCGCCGACCACCAGCCGCTCTACAAGTGGTATATCGCCCAGTTGGGCATCTTTCCCTCCGTGCAATTTGAATTCGATCGCCTCAACCTCACTTACACCATGCTCTCCAAGCGCAAGCTCCTGCAGTTGGTGCAGGATGGTCGCGTCTCCGCATGGGACGATCCGCGCATGCCTACGCTCTCCGGCATTCGCCGCCGCGGTTTCACGCCTGAAGCCATCCGCGCCTTCTGTGCTTCGATCGGCGCCACCCGCACCAATGGCACCACGGACATCGAAATGCTCGAGCACTTCCAGCGCGACGACCTCAACCGCCGCGCCCGTCGCGCCATGGCCGTGCTGCGCCCGCTCAAGGTCATCATCGATAACTACCCCGAAGGAAAGGAAGAGTTCGTCGAAGTTGCGAACAATCCCGAAGACCCTTCTGCCGGTACGCGCCAGGTGCCGTTCTCGCGCGAGCTCTACATCGAGCAGGACGACTTCCGCGAAGTGCCTCCGCCCAAGTACTACCGGCTAAGCCCAGGCAAGGAAGTGCGCCTGCGCAACGCCTATTTCGTGACGGCAAAGAGCGTAGTGAAAGACGCCGCCGGCAACGTTGTTGAAGTTTATTGCACGTACGATCCCGCCAGCCGCGGCGGCAACTCGCCCGACGGCCGCAAGGTCAAGTCGACGATGCACTGGGTTTCGGCCCGGCACGCGATCCCCGCGGAGATCCGCCTCTACGACAAGCTCTTCACGAATCCCGATCCCTTCGATTTTCCCGAGGGCGGCGACATCTTCGACAATCTCAACCCCAACTCGCTCGAAATCGTGAGCGACGCCAAGCTCGAACCTTCGCTCGCCAGCGCCAACCCCGGCGACCGCTTCCAGTTCGAGCGCGTAGGCTATTTCTGCGCCGATCCCGACTCGACTCCCGAGAGGCTCGTCTTCAATCGCACGCTTCCGCTCAAAGACACGTGGGCCAGGATCGAGAAGAAGTCGGGGGCGTAGGAGAAGCGGGTGGGCACGCTTACATTGGATTCACGGTGAAAGAATATGTGCTTTCTACTTTACGCAGGAACCGAGAGGCCGCTTCCGAGAAGCGAGTGGAATGTGGACAATCCACATGTGCATGTGTGCGATCTGAAAAAACCGGACTCGTGGGCAAGATCAATATTCACCAAACCGGAGATTCAATACATCGGGTCCACAACACGCTGCGGTTGCGCCTTTCCGTCGGCGATCCATCAGAATGGGGGTTGGCCCTATTGGCTCGATCCGGTAGAGGATGCGGAAGAAATCGCTAGCGACCAACGGGAGTGTGAGGAGCTATGCCAGCTCCTGTCGCAACTCGGCGAGGATGAAATTGAGTTCTACGGCGTCTGGGCCGGGAATGAAGGACAGGAACCTCTCATCCGCGAAGAGGTTACGCTCGACGATATCCGCCGCGAGTTATTCCGCTTTAAAGAAGGCGGGTTTTACCACGTCAAACTACGCTAGTCCTAAATCGGCCGTGTGCCCCGGGTCTCGCTTCTGATCCTCGGGGCTGCCTGGATGCGCCCCTACGGAATCAGAAACGCCCCCGGAATCCCCGCGTCCAGCGTCGCCAGGACCGCTCCATTCGCGTTTGCCAGTTGCAGCAGATGGCCGTCCGTGGTCTGACTTGGCTTCTTCACCCAAGTTGGGAGGAGGGAAATGTCATTGCCGTCCGAGAGGAATGCAAGCCGCAGTTTACTGTTCGCCTTCAGGCCAAGCAGCAGAGTCTGTGCCTGCTGGACAGTGAAACCATAGTCCGGCCTTTGCGCGATCACGCGCACGAATCCCAGTTCCGTGATCGAACAGGTTAGCCATTGCGCACCAGCTTGCGATGTGATCCAGGCAGTGACGCGATCGTGGAATCCATGGTGGAAGATTCCAAGCGCGACAAGAGCGTTCACATCGAGAAGGTACTTCATGGGAAATCAGCAAGCAGCTCGCGGACCATCTCGCTGGTGAGCACGGGCGCATCGGGCCCCGCGTAGAGCACCGGAAAACCCGTGACGGGATCCTTAATGATTCTGGCCTTGGAACGCGGTCTCTTTGGGGCTGTCAGCACAATTCGATCCTGCTCGACGGCAACATCGAGGCGATCGCCCGCGCGAATGCCAAGCCTGCGGCGAAGCGGCGAGGGAAGCACGATCTGGCCTTTCGTGGAAACCTTGGTCTGCATGGTAAGACAATCTTACCGCAAAATGCATTTCTTGAGAACGAAGCCGTCGGCCAGGCGCCCCAGAGCTTGTCCTGAGCGAAGCCGAAGGATCCCGATCCTGGGACCTGGGAAAGCAAGAACCCCCGCCAGCTACGGCATCTTCACTGATGGTGTAAAGAAACTCCGTGCCCCATCCTTTTCACGTTCTTTGTGAAAAGGGTGGGAAACCACGAAACCCACCCTATGGGAATAGTGAAAATGCTTTAAATTCGCGTGATCTGCGCCAGCGCGTCAAAGTGCGCATCGCCCGCGCACAGCATCAGCGAATGTTCGAGAACGAGAGCCGCGATCCACATATCGTTCGTGGGAATCGGCGTTCCTTGCTTGCGCAGTTGCCGGTACATGTTCGCGTAGTGGTGCGTGGTCTGCTCGCTGGCATAAAGAATCCCCACGCCTGGCTTGAGAAGAAACCGTCGCAGTACGGCCTCGTTCCGCGCCTCCTGCGAGCCGGCCGCGAAGCCCGCTCGAAGTTCTCCGAGAACGACAAACGGCAACCAGACCTCATCGGCGGCCGCAACCAGATTGACAACGAATTCGTCGCCTCGAGAGAGGTCGATGTAGCGATTGGTGTCGAGAGCCACTTTCATCGATCGGATCGTTTCCGCGATTCCCGGCGAAGGATTATCGCCACATCGCCTCGTCGATTTTCTGCTGCTCAGCGATCGCGCTATCGAATGCAGGATCCTCCTGCCATGTGCCCGCGATGTCGCTCAGATCGCGCCTGACGCGCTCGCGCTCCGCCAATCCGGCTCCGCGAACAAGCGCAGCAACCGCCGTCTCATTCAGGCTCTTGCCTTCGCGCCGCGCGGCATCGCGCAATGTAGCGTCAAGATAATTCGGAATGTTTCGGATCGTATACTGCATGCATTGATTGTACTCAATGCATGCATTCAATGCAATCAGAGACGAAGTCCTTCGTAAGTTAATAACTTTAAATCACTTACTAATCACATCGATCGCCACTGTGATCGTCTTGGGCGGCAGGCATTGGTTGTTGTCGCAGGCTTGGTAGCGCAGCTTGGCTTCGACCAGATGGTTGCCGGCTGTGGCCACAATGCGCGTCTGGATGATGAACTCGCCGGTGTAGACGCTCAGCTTGGTGGTGGGATCGATGGGCAGCGCCATCACCGTGCCCGCCGGATAGGTCGCGCTTTCCAGGCGCACATCGGAGCCGTCGGGAATCGAGAAAGTCGTCGGGACCAGGAACTCGTCCGTGGGCGTGTGCGAGTTGATGTGCAGCCCCGGCGCGATGCGGAAGTGCAGCGCGATCTGGCTCGGCTTGTTTGCGGGTACGTTCACCTGTTCGGGAAAGAGATACGTCACCGCATCGGTCTTCACGAGCGGCCGCTTCTGCGCGGCCGAGCTCGAAAAACCCTGGCCGTGCGCCACCATTGCGCCAACGGCAAGCGCAGCAATCGTCGAAATGAATGGCCCCTTCAAAACATGCATCGATCCCAATCCTCCAGCGCCTGAGCTATGGGGCTTACTGCTAATGACGGAAAACTGACCACTGACCACTGATCACTGATTGAGCGCCTTCTGTATCTTGCTCTCGATCTCCTGCTCCGAGGTCAGGCCCACTTGCGCCGCAACCACCACGCCCTTGCGATCGACAAAGAACGAGGTGGGCAGATCGTCAAGCCCGCCGTAATCGCGGCTGATCGAGTCGCCGTCGAGCAGCACCGGGTAAGGAATTTTTTCTTCCGTGGCGAACTTGTTCGCGGCAGCCGCGGCCTTCGCCCATCCTGCCTTGTCGTCTTTCTTCAAGTCGTCGCCCTCGGTGTCGATGCCCAGCACCTCGAACCCTTGCGCCGCGTACTTCTGGCGCAGCTCCACGATCCACGGCGTTTCGATCCTGCAGGGCCCGCACCAGGTGGCCCAGAAGTTCAGCATCACGGCCTTGCCCTTGTAATCGGCCAGCGAAACCTTTTTCCCGTTCAGGTCCTCCAGCGCGAAGGCCGGCGCGGGTTTGCCGTTGAGCGGGGAAACGTATTGTGCAGAGCCTGCATCGGGCGCAGGCACCAGCTCACCTTGCCCGGCGTTCGCGAGCAGGCGCTCGGCCTGCTGCCGGCGATACTCCCAATTAGCCCAGCCCGCCCAGGCGAAGATGGCGAGAATCAGAAGCGTTGCGCTGAGAACCAGTGTGTTGCGCCGCACAGGGATAGACCTCATGGGTCTATTTTACGAGGCGCGCACGAGGGGTCAGGTTTCAGGGGTCAGGGGTCAGGAATCGGACGGCGCTGCGGATCACTGAAACCTGAAAACTGAAACCTGACCCCTGTCTTTTGTTACCATCAAAGGCCGATGAGTTTTCCAGCGCAATACGACGCGTTCCAGCCGGCGGGGCTGGTGCGGATTGAGGCGGCCGCGCTTGAAGCGCTTGCCGCGCGCCTTGAAGGGACCATGGCCGCGGGGTTTGCGCGCGCGGTTGAAATGATTCTCCGCTGCGGCGAGTCGAACGGGCGCGTGGTGGTCACCGGCATGGGCAAGAGCGGCATCATCGCGCAGAAGATTGCCGCTACGCTCAGCTCCACCGGCTCGCCGGCGCTGTTTCTGCATCCGGCCGAGGCTGTGCATGGCGATTTGGGCGTGCTCATGCCCGGCGATGTGGTCGTCGCGCTCTCGGTGAGCGGCGAAACCGAGGAGATCCTGCGCTTGCTCGCCACGCTCAAGCGCAAGGGCGACGCGCTGGTCTCGTTCTGCTGCAATCCGCAGTCGACGTTGGCGCAGGCCAGCGACGTGGCCCTCGATTGCTCGGTGGAGCGCGAGGCCTGCGGGTTGAATCTCGCGCCTACGGCCTCCACCACCGCCATGCTTGCCTTGGGCGATGCGTTGGCCGTCGCCGTCAGCTTGCGCAAGGGCTTCCGCGCCGAGGACTTCGCCGAGTTGCACCCCGGCGGCAAGCTCGGCAAGCGGCTGGCCAAGGTGCGCGAGCTGATGCACGCGGGCGACGAGATTCCCACTGTCGCGCCCTCCACGCCCATGGCCGACGTGATCTTCGAGATGTCGTCGAAAAAGCTCGGCATCACCACAGTGCAGGAGGACGGCCGCTTGTGCGGTGTGATTTCCGACGGAGATTTGCGGCGCCTGCTCGAGCGCGAGGGCGGCGCGGCGCTCAGCAAGACCGCGGGCGAGGCCATGAATCCTCATCCCCGCACCATTGCCGGCGACGAACTGGCCGCCAAAGCGCTGGCCATCCTCGAAGAGCGGAAGATCACCTCGCTCGTCGTCGTCCATGCGGACGGGAAGGTCGAAGGCATCGTGCATCTGCACGATCTGTGGGGCCTGGAACTGATCTGAAGTTGACCTGATCTGAATGCGCCGGAAATCGCGCAGGTCAGCGGAACTGCGGAGCCAGCAGCGCAATCACTTCCAGATCGCGGTCGAGAATCACCGACTTGTCCGGGTCGGAGGCGTTGTAGTGGACCTGAACCCGCTTGTCTTTGACCTGGCGGACGAATTCATCGGCATCTTCCTCGCGGTGAAAGCGGTGCACATGCTTGCCTGAGCGGTACTCACCCACGTAATAGGTGTAGGTAAGTTCGACCCAGTAGCTCCGCCAACCCTTGTTGTGAACCTTCCCGCTCTGGATCGTCGCGTCTGTCGCGGGCCATCCGGCCATCGCCTTGTTCTGCCGCCATTTCTGGTAGAGCCTCCGCATGCCGAAGGCCGCAATGGCGCCCGGAATAATCCCAAAAACCTTGAGGAGCTTGATCAGGCCCCAAAGTAGCCATTCCCAATGAGCGTAGCGAATGTCCATGCCTGAGAGTATGCCACACGGTTCCAGCCGGCCAAATGGGCCGCGAGAAAACAGCTACTGAAACTCACCTACACGCTGAACATTTAGAATGAAAGCTGCTGTCATTTGCACATCGTCCGCGCATGGCGGGCGGGAAAGTTCGCCTTCTTTCTATGCATCGTTGGTCCAAGCTCTTCATCCCAACTCTCCGCGAGGCTCCGGCAGACGCCGAAGTGGCCAGCCACAAGTTTCTGCTGCGCGCCGGCTACATCCGCCAGCTCGGCGCTGGCATTTACAACTACCTCTTTCTCGGCCAGCGCGCGTTCAACAAGATCATCGCCATCGTGCGCGAGGAGATGGACAAGATCGGCCAGGAGTTTTATCTGCCCGGTCTCTTGCCTAAAGAGCCGTGGGAGGAGAGCGGCCGCTGGACCGGCATGGGCGACAACATGTTCCGCCTCAAGGACCGCAAGGGCGCGGACCTGTGCCTGGGCATGACGCACGAAGAGATCATGACCGTGATCGCGCGCGGCGAACTGCGCTCGTACAAGCAACTGCCGCAGATCTGGTACCAGATCCAGACCAAGTTCCGCGACGAGCCGCGGCCCAAATCGGGCCTGCTGCGCGTGCGCCAGTTCACGATGAAGGATTCGTATTCCTTCGACATCGACAAGGCCGGGCTCGATAAGAGCTTCGACCTGCACGATGCCGTCTATCGCCGCATCTTCTCGCGCTGCGGCCTCAAGTTCGTGGCCGTCGAGGCTGATTCGGGCGCGATGGGCGGCTCGCAGTCGCAGGAGTTCATGGTCTACACCGACGCGGGCGAAGATTTGATTGCAAGCTGCGACATGGTTGGATGCGAATATGCAGCCAATGTCGAAAAGGCCACTTCGCGACTGGAGCCGGTCGTCGAGTTGGAGTCCACTGGCAACGGCAAACCGGAACCGATTCCTACGCCGGGCATAAGCTCAATTGATGATTTAAGCGCAGACCTCGGGATTCCGAAGGAAAATATCATCAGGACCGGGGCCTACATGGTGACGCGTGCTTATTTGGTCGGAAAGGTTCACGAAGAGCCTGTAGCAGCCTTCGTTCGCGGGGACCACAACTTTAATGAGGCTAAGATTCTTGCCTCGATCGGCGGGCGGGAAATTCGCCTGATGACGCCGGAAGAAATTAAGCAGAACTTCAATGGACCTGCTGGTTTCCTGGGTCCAATTGGTTTGAAACCTAAAGGGGTGGTCAATCCCGAGAGTTCACTTCCGGCGTTCACCGGCGATGGAGATCTCGTCGTCGTTGTGGACAAGTCCTTAGAAGGCCGCAAGAACATGGTCTGCGGCGCCAACCAGCTCGACTATCACCTGCGCAATGTAACGCCGGGCCGCGATTTCACGTGGACGCTCATGGCCGACATTCGCAGCGTGAACGAAGGCGAATCCTGCCCAAGGTGCAGCCTTCAAGACGATCGGGGCGCGGCACCACTTCCTCACCTTATTGGCATGTTGAACTCTCCGGGCGCAGAGTTTGAAATACAGGCGCCGACAGACATTGGGGAGCTTAAACGCAGATTTAGCATCGAGGCGCGTCTATTCATCAACACGTTTGCATATATCGCCAGATACGACGACGGAGCCGGAAAGGGGGCTAGCTACCCCGTCGTTGTTTTCCTTCGCGGCGATCATTTGCTCAACGAAGCGTCGATCACAGGCAGGTTCTCAGGCGCCGCCGAGTTTAGGCCGATGACGGACGGCGAGGTTCGAGAGTTCTTCGGCTCTGATCGCGACTTTATCGGTCCTACTGCAGCTTTGCGGCGTTCAGCAATCAAAGGGATGGGAAACGCTCAATTCTATGCCGATAAGGCCCTCCAGAATGCTGAAATGATGATCGCAGGAGCCAATAAAACTGGCTTTTATCGATTCACTGAATACGGTGATCTCCCGCCGATTGGAGGATCCTTTTACGACGATTTCCGGGCCTGTACACCCTGCACGGGCAAGCTCGTGGTCGGCAAAGCAGTCGAAGTCGGCCACATCTTCAAGCTCGGCTATAAATACTCCGAGTCGATGGGCGCGCGCGTGCTCGACGAGAACGGCAAGGAAGTGACGCCGATCATGGGCAGCTACGGCATCGGCATCGAGCGCATTCTGACGGCGGCCATCGAGCAGGCCAACGACGCCAACGGCTTTTGCCTGCCGGCTTCGATCGCGCCCTTCACGGTCGTGGTTACGGTTACCAACGTCTCCGACGCGGCGCTGCGCGCGACCGGCGAGAAGCTCGCTGCCGATCTTGAAGCTGCCGGGCTCGACGTGCTGCTCGATGACAGAGACGAGCGCGCCGGCGTCAAATTCAAGGACGCGGACCTGGTGGGCATTCCGTACCGTATCAATGTGGGCAAGAAGGCCGCCGCGGGCCAGGTTGAGCTTGTGGCGCGCGCCACGAGCACGAGCGTGGATGTAGCCTTGAATGAAGCGGTGGCGCTGGTGAAGAAGCGCATCGAAGAAGAACAGCTTCTAGCCTCCCGCTCCTAGAACGGGTTGCATACATCCGGTTTTGAAAGGGCACGGCTTTAGCCGTGCCGTGAAAGGCGCATAAATGGCGGGGCTTCAGCCCCTGAGGTACGTTTTACAATCGGCTGCGAACATTATGCAACCAATTCTAGCTTTCAGCTTTTTTCGTGCGCTGGGCCGGATATCGATTCTAACCTTTAACCCAAAAAGACTTATCGAAGCACGAACAGCAAAAGGCTGGAAGCTGATAGCTAAAGCTGCTTCTCGGGAGCATCGATGGCATTACGAATCCGGTTCGCGAAGCCCGCATCGGGCCGTTCTCTCAGGTCGCGGATTCTTGTGATCGCGCTGGCCGGCTGTGGCGCCGTGGCGCTGGTGGGCGTCTGTGTCTTCTTCTTTCTCTACATCGAGTACACAGGCATTGTGAACGAGCGGCTCAAGCAGCCGATCTTTGCCAACACCGCCCAAATTTACGCCGCGCCGCGCGAAGTGCGGCCGGGGCAAAAGCTGAGCGTCAAGCTGATCGCCAACGAACTGCGCGAGGCCGGCTACACCGGCGATGGCGCGCCCCAGCCGTCCGAGCTCGGCACCTTCAGCCAGGGCGTGCAGCAGATCACGGTGCGGCCCGGCCCGCAGTCGTTTCACGCGCCGGACAACGCCACCATCCACGTCAGCGGCGGCGTGGTGGACGCGATCAGCGACGCGCACGGACAACCGCTGACGAGCTACGAACTCGAGCCGCTGCTCATCACCGGCCTGAGCGAAGATGCCAACCGCACCAAGCGCCGCATTCTCACCTACGACGAGATTCCGTCCAACCTGGTGCACGCCGTCATCGCCATCGAGGACCGGCGCTTCTTCGAGCACGGCGGCATCGACTACTGGCGCATCCTGGGCGCGATTCGCAACGATATCTTTCACCTGCACCGCTACAAGGAAGGCGCTTCCACGCTCACGCAGCAACTGGCGCGCGGCTTTTTCCTCACGCCGGAGCGCACCTGGTCGCGCAAGTTGCGCGAGGCCGTGATCAGCATCATTCTCGAACACCGCTTCGATAAGCAGCAGATCTTCACGATGTACGCCAACGAGATCAATCTCGGGCAACTCGGCAGCTTTTCCGTCGACGGCTTCGGCGAAGCGGCGCAGGACTACTTCGGCAAGGACGTGCGCCAACTCGATCTCGCCGAGTGCGCGCTGCTCGCAGGTCTTATCCAGAGCCCCAGCCGCCTGAATCCCTTCCGCCACGCGGACCGCGCGATGGAGCGGCGCAACCTGGTGCTCGACTCCATGGTCGAAACCGGCGCCATCACCAAGGCGCAGGCCGAAGCCGCGAAGAAAGAGCCGCTTCATCTGGTCGTGGCCAGCGTGGATGAAAGCGAAGCGCCCTACTTTGTCGACCTGGTGCACGACCAGCTCACGCAACACCTCGGCGATCGCGATTTCAACCGCGAGGGATTGCGCATCTACACCTCGCTCGATCCGGAGCTGCAACGCCTCGCCTCGCAGAGCGTAGACTCGACCATCCAACAGGTGGATGCGCTGGTTGACAAGCTGCACGCGCGCGACCGCAGGCTGGGCAAGCCGTACATCTACCCGCAGGTGGCGCTTATTGCGCTCAATCCGCACACCGGCCAGGTGCTGGCGCTGGTGGGCGGGCGCAGTTACGGCACGTCGCAGGTCAATCACGCGGTCGCGCACCGGCCCACGGGTTCGATCTTCAAGCCGTTTGTCTACGCCGAGGCCTTTCAGACCGCGGTGGAAGGCACCATGCTTCCGGGGCAGACCAAGCTGTTCTCGCCGGTCACCATGCTGAGCGACGCGCAGCAGACCTACGGCGCGGGAACGCCGTACGAGTACACGCCGAAAAACTTTCAGGACGAGTTCTACGGCAATATCACCGCCCGCTTTGCGCTCTTGCGATCCGACAACAATGCCACCATCAGCCTGGCCAGCATGGTAGGCTTCGATCGCGTGGCGGCTTTGGCGCGCAGCGCCGGCGTCAAGAGCGCTCAAGGCACGCCTTCGATGGCCATCGGCTCCTACGACGCCACGCCGCTCGACATGGCCGGCGCTTACACCATCTATGCCAACGGCGGGCTGCACATCGATCCCTGGATGCTGGCCAGCGTGCGCACCCCCAACGGCGACATCGCTCAAGACTACTCGCCCACGGCGCGCCAGGTCCTCGATCCGCGCGTAGCCTTCCTCACCACGTACATGATGGAAGCAGTTCTCCAGGGCAACGGGAGCGATGGCTGCCAGATTGCAGGGCGAGATTTCTGCGGAACCGGCGCGGAAGTGCGCAACATGGGCTTCATCTCGCCGGCCGCGGGAAAAACCGGCACCGATCACGATGCCTGGTTCGCCGGTTTCACCAGTAATCTGCTTTGCATCGTCTGGGTGGGCAACGACGACTACACCGACATCAAGCTGCAGGGCGCGCAGGCGGCAGCGCCCATCTGGGCGAATTTCATGAAGCAGGCAGTCCTGTTGCCGCAGTACTCCGATACCAACGAGTTCACGCCGCCCGCAGGCGTGGTGGTCGAAACCCTCGACAAAAATACGAACCTGCTGGCCGATGGCGCCTGCCCCGACGATTACACCGCGGCATTTCTCGACGGCACCGCGCCCGCCGACACCTGCGACCACAAAGGCATGGGCGGCGACGAGCATCGCAATATTCTGCAGAGGATCTTCGGCCTCGGCAAGCCGTCGAACTAGCGCCGGCGCGCAGGCTTTGCCGTCGCCCGTCGCGGCCGTTGCTTTGCTGAGACCGAGCGGATCACGAGAGTTCCTCGCCCCGTCGCCGGCAGCGGTGCTTTGCCCTGTGCAATCGCGGCGCGAATCAGCGCTTCCACTTCGGGCTTGCTCAAATCGCGCGCACTCGCGAGCCGAATGAATCGATTTTGATTCCCGCCTCCCAGCAGGATTCCCGACGGATCAGGCAGCGTGGACCCGTAGTAGAACGCGAGCCGCACGCCGTGCGCGTCGGCCACCAACTGAGCAAAACAGTCTGACGGCCGCAGCGTCGGGCAGTAGCCGATGACGAAGAAGTTGTAATTGTCGTAGACGAGTTCATTCGCCGTGGGCAGACGTTGGCGCAGAGCAGCCCGCGCGGCGCGAATAGCTTTGGCCATCTCCGGCGTGAACTTGTCGATACATCCGGCAAGTTGGTCTTCTGCGTTGTTCTTCGGGGAAGTTGTACGTGTCTTCATTTCGTCTCCTGTTTGGGGGCCCTGTTTCTTTCAAATTCCATCTACATTCGACCCATCCGGCATCGGCTGGCAAAGCGGGCACCAGAAGGTGACGCGCGCATCGGCGCCCTGCATGCGACGGCGGATCGGCTCGCCGCAGCGGCGGCATGGCTCACCGGCGCGTCCGTAGACCCATAGGCTCTCGCTCGGGTCCGACGCGTGCGTCGTCCGCCGCTGCTGCCCGCGATAGGTCACAATCGTGTCGCCCGAGTCCTCGAGCACATTGGCCTTGAGCAGCTTCTGCGCGCTCGTAATAATGGCCGCGGCCTCGTCGTGCGTGAGCGATCGGACAGTGCGAAACGGATTGAGGCCGTTGACGAAACAAATCTCGGACTTGAAGACGTTGCCTACGCCGGCCAGCACTGACTGATCGAGTAATACATCGGCGATGGCTTCATCGCCGCTCGCCGTCAGCCTTTCGAGCGTCGCCGCGGCATCGAACTCCGTGCGCAACAGATCGTTTTCCGGGAGCGCGACGCGCAGATCGCGCTCGAGCGATGCTGCGGTGTGCATGCGCGCCACGGGCACGCGAAAGCCGACGGCCTGGTACTCGGCGTTTTCGATCAGGATGCGCATGTGGATGTGCGCCAGTTGCCAGCGCTCGCCGCGGCGGTAGATGTGCCAGCGGCCGTTCATCAGCAGATGCGAGGCCAGAATGCCGCCGCCCGAGAAATGCACCAGCAGCCATTTGCCGCGCGTCTCCACATTGTTGACGAATTGCCCCGCGAGCGGCGTGTCGTCGTTGAAGCGCATCAGCCACGGGAAGGTGGAGCGGAACGCGGTGACGGGTTTGCCCACGAGCACGCGGCCCAGGTTGCGCGCGGTGCGAAAGATGGTGTCGCCTTCAGGCATTTTTCATTGGCGTCGATTCGTGAATTGGCTTCGTGAAAGGGCACGACTTCAGTCGTGCCATCACTGCCCTTAAAAAGTCGAGGGCTTTAGCCCCTGCTTCCATTTCTTGCATCATTGCAAGTCCCCAAGCTGTGCGTCGCGTCCGTGTTGCCCTATCGGCAGCGGAATCCGCCGCAAGTGCATCCCGAGCGGGCCGGGATGAAAGCCCGCATCCATCAGGAATCGCGCCATAAAATGCGCCGCCACCGGCTGGCCGTTGATGGTGGTGATGAGTATGCCCTCATGGCTGTGCAGATGCATGCGTTGCTGACCACGCGTGCACAGGAAGTGCGCCAGCCCTGCCGCCGTCTGCGCGCGCTCCGGTTCTTCGCCGGGCAAAAAAGCCAGCAGATTGGGATTGCCGCGCTTGAGCCACGCCACCAACCGGCCGTTGCGCAGGATCACTTCGGCGTAGGCCGCGCGCGTGAGCACGCGCGGCGCACTCTCCGAGTCTTCGTCTGTGACCGGCAACTCCGGCCAGCGCAAAACCGATCCATAAGGATTCGCCGGATCGGTTGCGGCCAACTGCACGAACTCCGGCTTTTCTTGGCTTGGCTCGGTGCGCAACTGGCGCAGCAAGTCCACGGCGGCCGGGAGCGCGAATTGCGTAGCGCCCAGCCCGCCGACAAAATAACCGCGGCGGATGCGTCCGCTTTCCTCGAGCGCCTTGAGCACGTCGTAGACGGCGCTGAACCCGCCCGGCAGATTTTCCGCGGCGACGTGCTCGCGCAGCAGCACTCCGTAGCGATGGAGCAGTTGCAGCGCCATCGCGTGGCTGCGCTCGGTTTGTGATGGAGAGTAGCGCCGGTCTCCTGACCCACACATCTCGCTATCCGGCGGAGAGTCCGTATTGTTTTGAAAGGGCACGGCTTCAGCCGTGCCGCCCATCGCTGCCGATAATTCGACGGGCTTTAGCCCCTGGGGGATGGACTCGCAGGCCGCGGCCTTTCCCTCAGCGGCTAAAGCCGAAATATTAAACTGCGTTCTATCGGCACGGCTGAAGCCGTGCCCTTTCAAATCTCCCGCGCAATGAGCGAATCCCAGCGGCAGCATCGACCAACGCCCCTGCGCCGTCGGCGGCGTAGTGCGCCGCGAGCGGAAGACAACTCCTGTTTGGTAGCGCCTCGGGGTTCGCGCGCTCTCCGGCCTTGCAATGTACGCGCGCAAGGCATGCAACGAATCGTTGGTAATAAGCCCGCGCCACACCAGGCTCCACAGCGCGTCAATCGTCTCGCCGGGATAGCCGCCACCGGCAGCCTGATGCAGCGCGTCGAAGAAACTCGCGCCCGCGGATTCGAGGACTGCGAGCAGTTTTTCTTCGCGCTCGCTGAGCGGGTCAAGATTCGGATTGGGTTGCGGCCGTCTCTGCGCCAGCAGCGGCAGCTTGTCGGCCAGATAGAGTGCGATGCGCCCGTCGCGCTCGCCGATCGGCTCGACCCCGGCCCACGCCACTTCGCCCGCCGCGATCAACGTATCGAGCCCGGCCGGCGTGAAATCGGCAATGCGCGCGGCCAGAATCGACGATTCGAGAAGCGAGGCCGGCAGCGGCGCGCCCTGCAGATTTTCAATTACATCGAGCAGCGCGTCGAGATGCGCCGTTCCCGTGCGCCGCGGCGCGAGCAATCCCTGCCAGTGCGTGAGGAAGCGTGCCAGCGTGTGCTGTTCCACCGGCTCCACTTCGCGACGCAGCCGCGCCAGCGATTTGCGGCGAATCTGCCGCAGAATCTCCGCGTCGCACCACTCGCGATGCAGCCCGCCGGGCCTGAATCCGCCCTCCAGCACGCGCCCATCCGCGGCAAGCTGCCGCAACGCGTGTTCCACAGCCTCCGTGTCGAGTGCAAAACGGTCAGCAGCCTCGCGCAGTGTGAATGGCCCATGCGTGCGCGCGTAGCGGCGCACCAGTTCAAGCACGGGATGCGCCACCGGCTCGAGCAGTGCGGCCGCCAATCCCGGAGGCAACGGAATGCCCAGCCCATCGCGGTAGCGCGCGGCGTCCTCGGCGGCGATCAGCCGCTTTTCGCCGGCGATGCGCAACTCCAGCAAGCGCCGCGAGCGGATCAGCCGGTCCAACGATTCGAGCAGCGACTGGTCGGCAACGCGCAGAGCGATTTCGGCCCGCGATAAATCGCCCAACTTCAGGCACAAATCGTGAATTCCATCCGCCGATCGCGCGCGAAAATTCTCCGCGAGGCACTGCGCCGTCTCTTCCACCTCGGCGATGGCGTCGGCATCAAGCAGCTCGCGCAGATCGGCCTCGCCCAGCAGTTCGCGCAACTGATCCTGGTCGATGGTGAGCGCCTGGGCGCGGCGTTCGGCCAGCGGCGCATCGCCCTCGTACATAAAGTTTGCCACGTAGCTGAAGAGCAGCGACGAGGCAAACGGCGACGGCTTGCGCGTCTCGACAACATGCACGCGGAGCTGGCGCTGCTCGATAGCGCGCAGGGTTTCAATCAGCGCAGGCATGTCAAAGACGTCGCGCAGGCACTCGCGATAAGCCTCCAGCAGCAGCGGAAACGAGGGATAGCGCGAGGCCACGCTGAGCAGATCGTAGGATCGTTTGCGCAACTGCCATAGCGGTGAGCGCTGGTCGGCGCGGCGGCGCGGCAGCAGCAACGCGCGCCCCGCGGCCTCGCGAAAGCGCCCGGCAAAGAGCGCCGTCGAGCCCAACTGGCGCAGCACCAGCTGCATGGCCTCGGCGGATTCGACGAGAATCCAATCCGAGTCGGGCGGCTCGTCGGTGTCGGGGAAGCGCAACACAAATCCGTCGTCGCCCCAGAGCGTTTCCACCTCCGGCCCGCCGGCGGCGCGGATGCGCGCGCTCACCGCCATCGCCCAGGGAATGTGGATGCGGCTGCCGAAGGGCGTCAACACGCAGACGCGCCAGTCGCCCAGTTCGTCGCGGCAGCGCTCGACAACAATCGTGCGGTCGTCGGGCACTTGCCCTGTGGCCTCGGCCTGGTCGGCGAGAAAGCGCAACAAATTCTCGGCCGCGCCGGGATCGAGATCGTGTTCGTTCACGAGGCGCGTGAGCGCGGCCGCCTGCGGCAGGGCGCGCAGTTCGCGCACCATGGCGCCGATGCGCCGGCCGAATTCGAGCGGGCGGCCCGGCCCGTCGCCCTTCCAGAACGGCATCTTGCCCGGCTCGCCGGGAGCGGGAGTCACCAGCACGCGATCGTGCGTGATGTCCACGATTCTCCAAGTGGACGCGCCCAGAATAAACGTCTCGTTGGGATGCGACTCGAAGACCATCTCCTCGTCGAGTTCGCCCACGCGCACCGCTTTGCCCTCAGTGAACGCAAGAAAGACGCCGTAGAGGCCGCGGTCGGGAATGGTTCCGGCGTTCAAAATCGCCAGCCGCGCCGCGCCGTCGCGCGCCGAGACCACATTGCGCACGCGATCCCACGTCAGCCGCGGGCGCAGCTCGCCGAATTCGTCGGAGGGGTAGCGGCCGCTCAACAGATCGAGCACGCCTTCGAAGGCCGAGCGCGAAAGCGAGCCAAACGGCGCCGCGCGGCGCACCAGATCGAAGAGAGAATCGACGGAGACCTCGGCGGCAGCGGCGTTAGCGGAGTTAGCGTTGTCGCCATCGCCTCCAGCTTCAAAATCAAATCCCGGCAAAGTTCCCGATCTCTGATCTCTGCTCTCTGATCTCTTCTTCCTGATCCCTGTTCCCTGATCCCTGTTCCCTGCTTTCTTGCTCCCTGCACTCGCCACGATCGCCACCAACTGCTGGCACAGCACGTCGAGCGGATTGCGCGGAAAGCGCGTGGACTCGATGTGGCCCTCGTGCATGGCGCGCGTCACGGCGGCGCAGGCCACCAGATCGGCGCGGTACTTGGGAAACAGAATCCCCTCGCTCACTGCGTCCACGTGGTGGCCGGCGCGGCCGATGCGCTGCATTCCGCTGGCGACCGACGGCGGCGACTCGATTTGAATCACTAGATCCACCGCGCCCATATCGATGCCCAGTTCGAGCGTCGACGTGGCGCACAGCGCGCGAATCTGTCCGGCCTTCAGCTGCTCCTCGATCACCGTGCGCTGCGCTGCGGCCAGCGATCCGTGATGCGCGCGGGCGATGGGCTCGCCGGCCAAATCGTTGAGCGCACCGGCCAGCCGCTCGGCCGTCTGGCGCGCGTTCACAAAGAGAATGGTCGAGTTGCGTTCGCGAATAATCTCGAGCAGCCGGGGATGGATCGCATTCCAAATCGAAACCCTCCGCGGCGCCTGCGAGGCTGGCCCCGAGGGAATCTCCTCCATCTCACCCAGGCGCGCCATGTCTTCCACCGGAACCTCGATGCGCAACTTGAGCTGCTTGCGCGCGGCGGCGTTGACGATGGTGACGGGGCGGTAGCGGAGTGGCTCGGCGTCCGCCGAGCCAGGGAACAGGGAACAGGGATCAGGGGAACCACAAGACGGGAAATCGGCAATCTCGCCCAAATCAGGGTTGTCATCCTGAGCGATCGAACCCTGAGCGAAGTCGAAGGGGAAGGGAGTCGAAGGATCTGCGGTTGTTCTTTGTTGGCCGACTGAAGAAGTGCTGTTCCTCGCTACAACATTCGTCGTGGAATCTCCTCTCGACGAATCGTCCTTAGCACCGGGCCTACTCGCTGACTCGCTGATCTGCTGTCTTTCTGATCCCTGTTCCCTGCCGGGGTCCCCGGCGAACGATCTTTGTTCGCGGGGGTGGCTTATCCCTTTTCCCTGCACTTCAATCCCGCCCAAAAACCGCGCCACCTCTTCGAGCGGCCGCTGCGTGGCCGAGAGGCCGATGCGCTGCAGGGGCTTTGCGGTCAGCGCCTCCAGCCGCTCCAGGGTCAGGGCAAGATGCGCGCCGCGCTTGGTGGGCACCAGCGCGTGAATCTCGTCCACAATCACCGTTTCTACCGTGCGCAGCGCCTCGGCCGCCTGCGACGTGAGCAGCAGGTAGAGCGACTCGGGCGTGGTGATGAGGATGTCGGCAGGATGCCGCGCGAACCGTGCGCGCTCGCGTTGCGGCGTGTCGCCGGTGCGGACGCTGATTTCAGGCTCGTGAAAGGCCACGCCCATGCGCCGCGCCATGTTGGCCATGCCGGCCAGCGGTGAGCGCAGGTTCCGCTCCACGTCCACGGCCAGCGCCTTCAGCGGCGAAACATAAACAATCCGGCAGCCGCGGCGGTCCTTCTGATCCCTGATCCCTGTTCCCTGTTCCCTGCTTCTAAGCATCAGCCGGTCCAGGCACCACAAAAACGCGGCCAGCGTCTTGCCCGTGCCGGTCGGTGCCAGGATCAGCGCGTTCTCTCCGCGCGCAATCACCGGCCAGCCCATCCGCTGCGGCGCCGTGGGCGCGTCGAAGACGGCTTTGAACCACGCCGCCGTCACCGGGTGAAAGCAGGCGAATGGATCGGAGGCCTGGGCCGGATTGGGAGATTGCGGGGCCATGGTGCTCTCACGAGATTAACGCGGCACGGTGGCGAATACAAGGCGAAGAACCAGAGACCAAGGGAAACAGATAACAAGGCGCCTGGAAAACCTGTGATCGGTGGCCAGCTCCCTGCTCCCTATTCCCTACTTACTACTCCCTGTCTTTCCCCACTTGGCCACGCTGAATTGCGCTCCCGCGAACATGATCAGCCCCGAGATGTACGCCCAGAACAGCAGGCTCACCGAGACGTAAAACGGACCGTAGAGTGCTTTCAGGTCGAGGTGCGGCAACACGGCGACAAAGATGAATCGCGCGGCGAGCCATACCCCGCCGGTGATGATCGACGTGCGCAAAACCGGACGCCAGGGAACCTTGCGATTCGGCAGCAGGTAGTAGACCGAAAAAAAGAAGACAATCGAAGCAGCGCCCGTTGAGATTGCCAGCCAAACGTAGCTCAGAACGTCGTAAGAGAAGTTCAGAACCCGGAAAAACCAGTTGTTTGAGTCGTGCACGAGGACAAAAGCGAGCACCCTGTCCACGCCCACGTTCGCCATGATGCTGATCACGCCAAGTCCCACCATCAGCAACGCCAATCCGAAAGCGATGGTCTGGTTGAGGAGGTAGTTGCGGCTCTTGGCCACGCCCCACGCTTGATTAAGAGCGACCTCCAAAGGCAAAAAAATGCCCGTGCACGAAATCAAAATCATGACCAGCGAAAGTGCCTGCACGCCGTGCCGCGATGAAACGGTCGCGGCTGCATCGAGGCTTTTCGCCAACCAGTCCTGCGTGTTTGTCACCGTGGGCAAAAAGTAGTTCACCATTGCGTTCACGACGTCGATCATGGGGCCCTTGGGAGGCGAGTGAAAGACACGCAGCGCCAGCGTGTAGAGCAGGATAACGAATGGAATAAACGACAGGATCGCGTTTGCAGCCACGCTGAAAGCAAAGGTATGCACCTCGCTGTCGAGCAGATAGGCAATGAGCGCCGTGCCGTCTTTGCGCCACTGGTACCACTTCGATTGCGCGACCGGCTGAGTGGGTCCGGTAGCCGCGGCCGCCAGAACCGATCCGGCGCTCTCTATGCCGGTTGCGACATCGGAAGCGACATCGGACACGGAATTCAATTCGTCAGCCACGTGACCATCCTTCTTTTCTGGAGAATCGTTGCCATCGATCGTACAGGGGACTGTTGCAAGGATAGTCCCTGGCACGTGTGAGACGCTGCGGCGGCAGCGGGCCGTTTCTGAATTGTTTTGCAAGGCACGCGTTGGGCCGGGGCGCCGATCGTTCCGCCGAGGAGCGCTTCGATACTTCCCATGAATCTCAGCGTAGAGCGAAGTAGAGCAGATACGCGGCCGAAACGATGACTCCATCGCCAAAATTATGCGCCAGGATGGGGTTCAGGAGGCTGCCGGTGCGGTGACGCACAATGCTGTAATACATTCCCAGCCCGAAGGCGAACAGCTGCTGCTGCCAGATGATGTGCGGATGGAATGGGTCGATATGAGCCAGGCAGAAGAGCGCAGTCGTGACCACGCCGGCATGCGGGATTTCGAGCTTTCCCATGCGCCAGATCCCGCTCCAGGTTTCCATGAGTTTCGTCTGGATCAGTCCGCGAAACATGATTTCTTCGGCGATACCGACAAAGATCCATTCAAAGATGAGCCAGGCAAGCACATTGGGAAGTGTTGGCGGGCCGAAAACCCCGAGGGCCGTCTGGTGATTCAGCAGTGTCGGAACCACGTTCCATGCGATCGCGATCGCCAGGAAGACGATACAGAATCTCCAGAGAATTCTCCACGAGAGGCGGGCGTTGTTCAAGTTCAATCCCCAGGGCGAGAAGTTGCCTCGCGTCGCAATGCCCATGTATGCAAGTGCGAACGCCAGCTCCCAAACGTGGCCCTCGTAGACTCCAATCCATGGGTGCGCGCCGGCCACGTCCGCGGAGAGAAACAGGCGCGGCAGCCGCAGAAAAGTCATTCCCTGGCTGGCCCAGAAGAACAGGAACAACAGGATTGGCTGGAGAATCTTCCAAAAAAGTGAGACGGCAATTGGTCGCTTTACTTCTTGATTTTGCATCGTTCACGTCCGTCCATCGAAGCCAATCATACCGCGCCCCGCAACTTTTGGATCGCCCACCGCGCGGCCGCGCGCAGGCCTTCGTCTGCGGCGCTCGCCCAATCCTCAAGCTGCGGCACAAACTCCTTGAGCCCGCTGTTGCCCATGGCAATCGCGACGTTGCGCTGCAGGCCCCGGAATCCAGCCCTGCGCACCGGCGAGCCGTTGAACATTTGCTCGAAGGACTCCTCGTCGAGTGAAGCCAGCCAATCGAGCGCCGGATTGACAAGCTCCGGCCGCGGCTGGAGTTCCGAATCGATCGCAATCGGCCCGCTGCGCATTGCCTTCTCATTCCACGGGCAGACATCCTGGCAGATGTCGCAGCCGAAGACCTGGCGGCCGATACCCGGCATCAGTTCCTCGGCGATCGTGCCCTTGTGCTCGATGGTCAGGTAGGCAATGCACCGCGTGGCGTCCATCTGGTAGGGCACGTCGAGCGCGTGCGTGGGGCAGGCCTCGATACAGCGCCGGCACGTGCCGCAATGATCCGGGACCTCGAACGAGTTGCCTTCGGAGGCGCGGCTGCGTACAGTGCCTGTTGAATCCGCGGTCCCCGCGAACTCTCCAATTCGCGAACTCGCGAACTTGCTAACTCGCGAACTTGCTGACTCGCTAGCCCGCTGACTCGCCGACTCGCTCACTTCGAGCGACGTCAACAGCACCGCCAGAAATCCCCACGAGCCCCACTGCGGATGAATCAGACAGGTGTTCTTACCCGCCCACCCCAGTCCGGCTGCCACGGCAAGCGATCGCTCCACCACGGGCCCCGTATCAACATACGCGCGCGACTCGAACCCGCCGAACTCCTCATGCAGCCGCGCCTCCACCTCTCGCAATCGCCGGAGCAGCACCTTGTGATAATCGCTCGGCCGCCGCTCGCCCCTGGCGTTTGCACGACTACTCCATGCATAGCGCGCGATCCAGCCGCCCCCGCGCTCTGATGTTTCGGTCGAGAGCGGTGCTTCAGGGTAGAGGTAACTCGCAAAGCACACCAGCGCCGAACGTGCCCACGGAAACGGCGTCGCCACGCGTTCCCTCGTTAACTGTCCGTCCTCGGTCCTGCGCTCCAGGTAGCGCATGGTTCCCGCGCGGCCTTCGCGCACCCACGCGGCGAAGCGCCCGGCGTCGCGCTCCTCGGTGGCGTAGGGAATCGCCACCAGCCCGGCCTCGGTGAACCCCGCCGCCAGCGCCAATGCGCGCGCTTGTCTCGCGATTAAACTCGGCGAATTGTGCGCCTTGGCTTCCAAGGGAACCTTCTTTTCCTCGCATGCGTATCGATTTATGTTGTTCGTTTCCGGACGCGCGCAACGAGATTGAACACCAGCCGTCGCGCCGGACGAGGGCAAGCACGTTCAAACGCCCTGCAAATTCAGCATATTCCCCAACCGCGGCGCTTTTTCTGGTTTGGCCGCCCGCGTGCATCCTTCAATGCCAGGTGATAACAGAACGCCCGATGGTCCGTTATAGCGTAGACGCTTCAAGTGCATCGTCTGGTCGTCGCCCAAGGAGTTTTGCGATGAATCATCCCCTTCGCTCATCCACTCAATTCGTCAGCGGTGTCAAGGAACTCGTCAGAGGTCAGGAACGGGAGTTTCTCAGGGAACTGCATCCGCTGGTGCTGCGGCAAAATGTAACGCTCGATCTCGAAGACACCAGGCGCATCGACGCGGCCGGGCTGGCCGCGCTGGTTACGCTCTATTGCGAAGCATGCAAGTCCGGCCACCGGTTTGCCGTCGCGAATCCCTCGCCGCAGGTGCGGGAGATCCTGACTCTCGTCAGGCTGGACGCGATCCTGGTGTCCCGCAACACGGAGAGGATTCCATGCTGCGGGACGCAATTCCAGGAGTCCGCGGCCTGATCCCCTGCGAAATCCGGGCGGAAATCGCGCCGGCCCGCCACCGTGTCAAATGACAATACCGCGTACCTTCTCTTGAAACAGCCCTCCCCGTGCCCGCGCATCCCCTGTGACCCATGGCACAGGCAACCCTAACCCCCAGACGATATTCCTAAACGGGACAAAGCCCGCTTTGCGCAGTCCCATATTCTTGAGGGGCCTCGCTCGCTCAGCCTGTTTTCCGCATTCAGTTGGCGCGCTGGGCCTCCGTTCCGTTACCCTTTCATATGGACCGCGTTGCGGAATCCTACCATGGAGATTTGACACGATGACTCAGGCAGTATTGGAGCAGTCGTCCGCCAAGGCGGACTCAACCTCAACGGAACGCTATGTGTACTTCTTCGGCGGCGGCAAGGCCGACGGCAATGGCAAGATGAAGGACGTGCTGGGCGGCAAGGGCGCGGGCCTGGCCGAGATGACCAACGCGGGCCTGCCGGTGCCTCCCGGATTCACCATCCAGACCGAGGCCTGTCGCGAGTACATGCGCGGCAAAGTCAGCCCCAAAATCGATCAGGAGATACTCGCGGCGCTTGCTAGGCTCGAGCAGTTGCAGGGCCAGAAGCTGGGCGTGGGCGAGAATCCGCTGCTGGTTTCGGTCCGGTCCGGCGCCAAGTTTTCCATGCCCGGCATGATGGACACGATTCTCAACCTGGGCCTCAACGATCAGGCCGTCGAAGCGCTGGCCAAGCGCAGCGGTAATCCTCGCTTTGCATACGATTCCTACCGCCGTCTCATTCAGATGTTCGGCGACGTGGTCCTCGACGTTCCCAAGAAGAAGTTCGAGCACATCTTCGACGCCGTCAAGGCCGCGAAGAAAGTGAAGTTCGACTACGAGCTGCAGCCCGACGCGCTCAAGAAGATCATCGAAGAGTACAAGAAGCTGGTCAAGAAAGAGACCGGCAAGGACTTTCCGCAGAATCCGCTCGAACAGCTCACGGCCGCCCGCGATGCCGTCTTCAGGAGCTGGCAAAACGAGCGCGCCAAGACCTATCGCCGCATCAGCAACATCGACGACTGGCTCGGCACCGCAGTGAACGTGCAGGCCATGGTCTTCGGCAACCTGGGCGACAACTCCGGCACCGGCGTAGGCTTCACGCGCAATCCCGCCACCGGCGAGCATGTCTTCTTCGGCGAGTACCTGATGAACGCGCAGGGCGAGGACGTAGTCTCCGGCGTGCGCACGCCGCTTTCCATCAGCGAGCTTGAGAAGGCCATGCCCAAGGTCTACGAGCAGCTCAAGGACATCACGCGGCGCATGGAAAAGCACTACCGCGACATGCAGGACTTCGAGTTCACCATCCAGGATGGCAAGCTCTACATGCTGCAGACGCGCAACGGCAAGCGCACCGGCCTGGCCGCGGTTCGCGTCGCCATCGATATGGTGCGCGAAGGCCTCATCACGCAAGAGGAAGCCATCTTCCGCGTCGAGCCCAACCAGCTCTACGACTTCCTGGTTCCGCGCCTCGTGGAAAAGGGCGAGAAGATCGAAGTGCTCGCCACCGGTCTGCCGGCTTCGCCCGGCGCGGCCGTCGGACAGATCGTCTTTACCGCCGAGGAAGCCGTCAAGCAGCACCAGAAAGGCTGGAAGTCCATCATTCTGGTCCGCGGCGAAACCACCCCTGAGGACATCGCCGGCATGGAAGTTGCCGACGGCATTCTGACCTCGCGCGGCGGCATGACTTCCCACGCCGCCGTCGTCACGCGCGGCATGGGCAAGTGCTGCGTGGCCGGCGCGGGCGACTGCGTGGTCGACGAAGCCAGGAAGGAACTGCGCGTCAAAGGCAAGACCTTCAGGCAGGGCGATTACATCTCGCTCGACGGCACCACCGGCCGCGTGATCGCCGGCCAGCTCAAGACCCTCGACGCCCAGCCCGACGATCCCGATCTCGTCAAGTTCATGAGTTGGGTCGACCCGGTTCGCCGCCTCCAGGTCTGGGCCAATGCCGATATTCCGCGCGACGCCAAAATGGCTCGCACATTTGGCGCCCAGGGCATCGGCCTCTGCCGCACCGAGCACATGTTCTTTGCTGAAGACCGCATCGAGCACATGCGCGCCATGATTTTGGCCGACAACGAGAAGGACCGCCGCGTGGCGCTCAAGAAGCTGTTGCCCATGCAGCGTTCCGATTTCGCCGGCCTTTTCAAGGCCATGGAATCGCTGCCCGTGGTCATTCGTTTGATCGACCCCCCGCTGCACGAATTTCTGCCCAAGCGCGAGGATCTGTTGGTTGAAATCCAGCACCTGGTAGACACCAAGCCACGCTCGCCCAAGCTCAAGGAACTGCGTACGCTGTTGGCGCGCGTGGAAGAGCTGCACGAGCAGAACCCCATGCTCGGGTTGCGCGGATGCCGCCTCGGCATCACGTTCCCCGAGATCACCGAGATGCAGGCGCGCGCCATCATCGAGGCTGCCGTCGCGGTCAAGTTGAAGGGCGGCGATCCCCATCCCGAGATCATGATTCCGCTGGTCGGGTCGATCGAGGAGATGCGCAACCAGGCCGCCATCGTCCGCCGCGTCGCCGATGAGGTCTTCACGGAGAAGAAGGCCAAGGTCGACTACAAGGTGGGCACCATGATCGAAATTCCGCGTGCCGCTTTGACCGCCGACCAGATCGCCGAGGAGGCCGAGTTCTTCTCCTTCGGCACCAACGACCTCACGCAGACCACCTTCGGCATCTCGCGCGACGACATCAACAACTTCCTGCCCGCGTATCTCAAGCTCGGCATTTTCAAACAGGACCCCTTCGCCACCCTCGACCAGGTAGGCGTGGGCCAACTTGTGAAGATGGCCGTAGCCAAGGGACGCAACACGCGGCCGAACCTCAAGGTCGGCATCTGCGGCGAACATGGCGGCGATCCAGAGTCCGTCAAGTTCTGCCACAGGATCGATCTCAACTACGTCTCCTGCTCGCCCTTCCGCCTGCTCACGGCGCGTCTCGCCGCCGCCCAGGCCGCTCTCGAAGAGAAAACAGGAACGAGCCACACCAACAAGTAGCCCTCCCAAAATCGCAGGGTGCCCCTGGTCCCTCGCTTTTGGGGACCAGGGAAAACGCTTCGAACCAGGGGCGTCCGCCACGGCGGACGCCCCTGGCGTTTGTGCGCATTTTTGCGATCACCACTGCAGGGTCGCCCCCATCCTTTCGTCCGCGCCAGCGGTTGTCATCCCGAGGGCAAATTTGCGCAAAAAAGGGATTGTCATCCTGAGGCGCAGCCGAAGGATCTGCGGTTGCTTTTCGGGCCGCTTCAACGGCGCACGAACCTCAACCGTCCCTTCTCAACTCCGCACGATCATGGGTGCCCCAGGTCCCGCTTTTGGGACCTGGGAAAGCACGAACCCCAGCCGCCCGCACTTTTCGCAGCACATAAATGGGCGCCATCCCCGATAACGACTCTCTCCCCACTCCGTCTATTGAGCATCGAGGACTCGAGGTAACTCAAATTCGCCGCCGCTCAACCGCCGGGAATGCGCCCGGGATCGGAGCGCTCAAGAGAGGTGTGTATGCAACGGCCCGGTTCCTCACGTCCTCGCGCCAATCCGCGCGCTGAAGACTCCGCATTCGATTTCTTCCCCGGCGCGGCCCTCGATGACAAGCCGCTCTGGGCCGCGCTTTACGAAAATCTGCGCGACGCCTTCTTTCCGTCGCGCCTCCCGCCGCTCGAACTCACGTCAAAGCCCATTCAGGTTCCCGATCGCATGGCCGCGAGAACCAATCCCTGGGCCATCGGCACGGCAACTGTGGTCAACGGCGGCATCATGGCGCTGGCGATTCTGCTCGGCATGAGGGCCGCCGTGAGTCACTTCCCGCCGTCGCCCACCGGCGCGCACATCGACATCAGCGATCTCAATATCTTCGCGCCGCTTCCGGCAAAACCATCCAGCGGCGGCAACGGCGGCGGCACGCACGATCTGATTGACCCGAGCGAAGGCCGGAATCCCAAATTCGCCAACGCGCCCATCGCGCCGCCCATGGTTCCGCTCATCCGGCAGCCGAAGCTGCCCGCCGACTCCACGATCGACATTCGCCTGCCCGATGACAGCTCGATGCCCAACATCGGCGTGCACAACTCAACAAATGTGACTCTGAAATCGAACGGCCCCGGTGGGCCCAACGGCATAGGGACGGGAAAAAATGGCGGCGACGGTCCGGGCAACGGTCCGGGCTGGGGCCCCGGCAGCGGAAACACCATCTACGTTCCCGGCCACGGAGTCCTTGCGCCCACGGTCGTCTACGCGCCCGAGGCCGAGTTCTCCGATGAGGCGCGCCGTCAGAAATACCAGGGCGTCTGCGTGCTATCGCTGATTGTCGACACCCACGGCAATCCGCAAAATGTGCACGTGATTCGCTCACTGGGCATGGGGCTCGATGAGAAGGCGCTCGAAGCCGTGCGCAGCTATCGATTTAAGCCGGGAACAAAAGACGGCAAGCCCGTGCCGGTGACGATTACCTATGAGGTGGACTTCCACCTGTACTGAGCACATCGCTGTCGACCCTTTCTCCGGCCGTTTCGCAATCGCTCGGCGTGATTGAACTTCAACACGGAGTTCCCTCCGGGTGCTGAAGCCTGGGTTGATTTTGAGGCGTCTATGGCACAACTAAAGTCGTGCCCTTTCACGATTCGCCACTCCCGTAGAATTTTTCAGCAAGCTGTGAAGTCTTGCCTTTCACGACGGATTCAAACCGACCCGCTGCCGATCGAAGACCTGAGGCTGGAAAGGGATTACACTGTCCATTAAGCACCCATGCGGATTTGGATCGGCTCCAATAAAGGTGTACCCACCTTTGTGGCTTCCCGTGCTTGCGACAAAAAAGTCGCAAGGACGGGGGCACGGAAGCTTGGGTACGGCGATTCTGGAACTGCTCCAGACCCAATCGAACAGTGGTGCCCGAGATCGAGAGGAATCTAGTGAGAAAGACGACGATCATGCAGACTCGTGGGCTTGGAAGAGCTGGTCTCTGTGTCGCAGGCCTATTGGCTTTATTGATGCTTTCGGGCGGCCGGGCCCGCGCCACGGAAAAAGGCGGCAGCGTGTGGCCGGTCGGCGCGGAATCGTATGCCACGGCGGCTGGCGTGCCGCACGCGGGGCAGACCTTCTTCTACGAATACAGCCTCTTCTATTGGTCGCATGAGTTAACCGACGGAAAAGGCCAGAACGCCGGCGTCCCGGACTTCAAGCTGCGCGTCTTCGCTCTGGCCGGCAAGCTCTCTCACAACTGGGGTGTGAACGTTCTGGGCGGCGAACTGGGAAGCTACATCGCGATTCCGACGGTATACGAGTGGGTGAGCGTGGCCGGTTCCCCCAACTCCAAAGACGACCTCAGCAACATCAACGTCGTCCCGGTCACGCTCTTCAACCACAAGGGAATCGTGCATTGGTACTACGAGTTGCAGGTGCAGACCCTCGGCAGCGGATACCAGTCGGGCGCGCCGGTGAATATCGGGCAGCACAACGTCGCCTTCACCCCGGCGGCTGCTTTCACCCTTACTCCGCGTCATGACGCCGAAAACATCATGTCGCGCTTCGACTACGTAATCAACGATGTCGACCACGACACCCATTACCACAGCGGCAATGAGTTCTTTTGGCAGTACGACGCGCAGCAGCAGATTACTCATCATATGAGCGTGGGCTTAACCGGCTATTTCTACAAGCAGATCACCAACGACACGTTGAAGGGATCGCCGGTCGTCACGGTGAACGCGGACAGCAGCCAATGCGTGGGCTACAAAGGACGGGTGCTCGACCTGGGGCCGCAGGTGACCTTCCCTTGGGGCAAGCATGGCGCGCTGGTTGTGAAGTGGGATCACGACATGCTGGTCCAGAACAAGCCGCGCGGAAACGGATTGTGGTTCCAGTTTGGCATTCCTTTTAGCTATCTTCATCATCCATCTGGCAAGTAACAACGATGGAACGATCTCGATGCGACGCCGCGCCGGTGAGGACATTCCTTATGCAGCCTCAATAAAAGCTGGAGGCTAGAAGCTAGGTCACTGACAGCTTGAAGAAGAACCCTCCCGTGCCCCATCCATTCGCTTTTTTCTGGCGAATGGGTGGGAAAGCACGAACCCCATGTACAAATTCATGCTGTCAGAGACCTGGCAGGCTGCGGAAAAACTCTCGTCGAGCGTCGAAACGTGAAAGGGCACGACTTCAGTCGTGCCGTAACCGCAGCAAAATGAGTCTGGGGCTTTAGCCCCGGCGGGATGTTTCTCATGATCCGGCGACAGTTTCGGCCTTTTTCCGCAGCCTGCTGGTGGCGGCCTGCCCTTCGAAGTGCGCCTCAATCTCTTCGAGCGTCTTGCCCTTGGTCTCCGGCAAAAAGAATGCCGCGGCGATGAGATAAACCACTGTGAAGCTCGCGAAGAGAAAGAACATCGACGAATAGCCGTGCTGGCTCACGAAGGGCAGAAAGATGGCGGCGAGCGTCGTCGACACCATCTGGTTGAGTACCAGCGCAACGCTCATACCGTTCGAGCGGATGCGCGTGGGCATCAGCTCGCTCAGCGCCAGCCACACCACCACGCCCGGCCCCAGGGCAAAGAACGCGACGTAGAGGTAAAGCCCCAGCGCCACCAGCCAGCCGTGGCCGGCCTCCGGCACGCGGCCCACCAGCGCCTTCTCGATCCTAAGCGGCGCGGTCTCGGCGGCCTTGAAGTTGGCGAAGGGATTTTTGAAGATTGCCTCGACCCTGTTCGCCGGTACGCAACTCGATCGCGTGATCGCAATCGGCGCGGCCGCCGCATCGTCGGAGCGCACAATGCTGGTGGCAGCCGTGAAATCGCCGTAAGAGTAAATGATCGCGAGCGAAGCGCGGCGGCTGTCGATAGCGCGGCCCGCGGCGAGCGATCCAGACTCGTTGGCGCGGCCAGCGTCGCCCGCAGCATTCAGCAGTTTCGCCGCCTCTGCCGCATCGAAGCGCAGAGTCATCTCCTGGCCGGGTCCGGCGAGCGCCTGCACCGCGTCGCGGCAGTCCACGGCGAATCTTTCCGTGCTTCGGAAGAGCCATCCCACGCTCGCCATGGCTACAATCACGCCGCAGGTACCCGTCACCAACAGGAATTTCCGGCCCTTGCGATCCACCAGCGCCATGCCGATCATCGTCGCTAGAAAATTCACCACCGTGAAGATCACGTAGCCCCAGTGCGCGACGAGATCGCTCATCCCGCTCTCCAGCAGAATGCCGGTGTTGTACTGGATGATCGAGTTGATTCCCGTAGCCTGATTGCAGGCCAGAATTACGCAGGCCAGCAGAAAGGGAATCACGTATTTGCGCCGCAGCAGCGAATCGCGAATCTTTTCCCCATGTGACGCTGTCGCCGCATGAGCCGTGGCCGCCATCTCTGCGAGTTCGAGCGCCGCCTGCTCGGCGTTGCGCGACCGAAGCAGCGCCGTGTGGGCCCGCTCTCTATGGCCGCGCCGGAAGAGCCATCGCGGCGACTCGGTAACAAAGAATCCGCCCAGCACAAACAGGAGTCCCGGCGGCAGCGAGACCCAGAAGATGCTCCGCCACGCACGATCTTCAAAATGGAGCAGCGCCGCGGCATCGCCCAGCTTTTCCACGGCGGCCACGCGGTAGCTGAAGAACATTCCCACCAGCGCCGCGGCCACAATGCCCAGCGTCAGCAGCCACTGAAAGATCGCCGTGCCTTTGCCGCGTTGCGCCGCCGACAAGCACTCGGCAAGGTAGAGCGGCGCCACGACGCCGATGAAACCGCCGCTCATGCCCTGCAACAGGCGGCCGCAGAACAGCACGGCAAACCCGTGCGAGAGAGCGATCACGGGAATGCTCAGCGCAAACGCGCATCCGCTCAGGATCAACAGCGGCCTGCGGCCCATCCAGTCGGCGAGCAATCCGGCAATCAACGTGGAAAGCACGCTCCCCAGCAGCACCGCGGCCACAATCACCGAAAGCTCTGAAGCTGTCAGCCCCGACGTTGCCGCAAGGTAAGGGTACGCGCCGCCGATGATGCCCACATCGATGCCGTAGAGCAGGCCACCCAGGCCCGCCACCAGCAGCAGAAACGCGTTGTAGCGGCGGATCGCGGCAGGTTCAGCCTGCGCCATGGAAATGGCTCGGTACGGAGAGCCGGAGGCGTCCATCTTCTCGATCCACCCCTTTCACCGATCGCTGCGCGGCGCCGGCAGCGCGCCTTCGCGGGAGCCAACCCCGGCGATGCCTCAGTCTACAATGGTCGCATCAGGTGCTCGAACGCTGGTAGTGGTTCAGGCCGAAGCCGTCGTGAAAAGGTACGACTTCACAGTTTGCTGAAAAAGCCCTGTGGAGCGACGGAACGTGAAAGGGCACGACTTCAGTCGTGCCGTGAACCTGCAATATGAACGAGGGGCTTTAGCCCCTGAGGGGCGACCTCCTTCAAACCGATCACTACCCGAACGCTCGATCAATCAACCGGAAAGCAGGCCAGCATTGCCGCGTCTCACTCTACGCTTCCTCTCGCGCCTTTTCTTTTCCGTCGCCTGTTGCGTGTTCCCGGTCCTCTGCTCCGCCCAAGCGCAGGTCAAGCTGCTGCCCGCGCCGCGCGAAGCGCGTTTCGGCCCAACCGCCGATCTGCCGGCCAAAATTCTGGTCGCAGTTCCCGGCCACGATGCCGAGGACGAGTTTGCCGCGCGCGATCTGGAAAACGCGATCAAGCGCGTCGCGCCGGACTCCGGCGAATCCAGCGCAGCCACGCAACCGGCCTACCGCGTCACCCTCCTGCGCAACGACTCCGCGGAAGCCAAGGCCGCGCTGGCGCGCACCAATCTGATCTTCAACCCCGTGATGGAATCGGAGGGCTACGTCCTCATCGTCGAGCCGCGCGAAACCACCATCATCGGCGCCACCGGCGCGGGCGTCTTCTATGGTGCGCAGACCTTCAAGCAGTTGCTGCCCTTGCCCGGCGCGCCGCGCGTGCTCGCCACGGGCACGGTCCGCGACTGGCCGGCAATGAAATACAGGGGCATCAGCGACGATCTCTCCCGCGGCCCGTTTCCCACGATCGAGTTTCAGAAGCGCCAGATTCGCATCTTCGCCGCGTTCAAGATCAACATCTACTCGCCCTACTTCGAGCACACGCTGCTCTATCCCGATCAGCCTCTAGCCGCGCCGCCCGGCGCCGCGCTCACGCCGGCCGAGGCCGCGGAGCTGGTTACCTACGCCCGCCAGTATCACGTCACCATCGTCCCCGAGCAGGAGGCCTTCGGCCATCTGCATCACGTGCTCCAGTTCGAGCTCTACCAGGATCTGGCGGAGACGCCGCACGGCTACGTGCTCGCGCCCGGCCAGGACGGCGCCCTGCCGCTCATCAAGGATTGGTTCACCCAGATCGCCCAGGAGTTTCCCTCGCCGTTCATCCATATCGGCGCCGACGAAACCCTCGATCTGGGCGTGGGCCGCACCCACGGCGCGGTCGCGCAAAAGGGCCTGGGGCCGGTGTACATCGACTTCCTCAATCAGATTCACGACACGCTCGCGCCGCTCAACCGCCGCCTGCTCTTCTGGGGCGACATCGGCGACGCCAATCCCGACGCCGTCTCCAAGCTGCCCAGGGACATGATCGCCGTGCCCTGGAACTATGGGGATTCGAGCGGCTTCGATAAGCTCATCGAGCCCTTCGCCAAAAACGGCATCGAGACCTGGGTCGCGCCCGGCGACGCGAATTGGAACGAGGTCTACCCCGTGGCCGCGACCGCGCTCTGGAACATTCAGGGATTCATTCGCGACGGGCAGCGGCTGGGATCGACCGGCGCCCTCACCACCGTGTGGAACGACGACGGCGAAGGCCTCTTCAACATGGATTGGTACGGCGTGCTCTTTGGCGCGGTGGCCGCATGGCAGCCCGGCGAAAGTTCCATCGCCGATTTTCAGGACGCCTACGGCGCCGTCTTTCACCTCGACCCCAGCGGCAAAATCGACGCCGCCGAGAAAGAGCTGATGGCCGCCCAGGAAGCTCTGAGCGCGGCCAAAACCGCCATGAAGAGCGATGAGATCTTCTGGCTCGATCCCTGGAGCGCAGAGGGGCAGGAGGTCTCGCAGAAGCTGTTGCCGCAGGCGCGCGATCTGCGCCTTCATGCCGAGCGCGCCATGGTGTTGCTCGCCGAGGCGCGCGCCGCCAATCCCAAACTCGCCGAGCCCGGCGCGCTCGCCGCCATGGACCTCGGAGCGCGCCGCCTCGATCTCATCGGCCTCAAGTTCCAGCTTGCCCAGGAGATCGCCTCCGCTTACGCCCAGGCCGCGGCCCAGCAGCACGACAAGGCCCAGAGCACCGCTACCGGCAACATGCTCGACGAGATCGACGGGACCAACGGCCGCTGCCAGGATTTGCGCGACGCCTACTCGGCCCTCAAAGCCGAGTTGAGCCAGGTCTGGCTCGCCGAAAACCGTCCCTACTGGCTCAACAATGTCACCGTCCGCTACGACCTTGAGATCGAGCGCTGGCAGCGCCGCGCCAGCCAGTTTGAAGCCGCGAAACGCGCCTGGAATAACGGCCAGGACCTGCCCGCGCCCGCGTCGCTCGGTTTGCCCGCTCCGGCCGAGCCCGCGCATTAATGCCCCGCCTCAAAAACCGCCTCCGTGCCCCACCTGAAAAACTGCCTCCGTGCCCCACCTGAAAAACTGCCTCCGTGCCCCACCTGAAAAACCGCCTCCGTGCCCCATCCTTTTCCGCGCCTTTTGCGGAAAAGGGTGGGAACTGCGCGCGGCCGGGTTGCCTCACCTTTCGTCCGCGTCAGCAGACGAGGGGTGCGGTAGGTTATCATCTGAACCAACTTGATTACCATCAGAAAGGTTTTCGCTTCGGGGCAGCGCCCACGAGGCAAACTTGATATATGTTCGTTCGCACCGCACTGAAACCTTTACCCCTGATCCTGCTCATCGACGACGATCTGGTCAGCCGCGAAGTTACAGCTACGCTTCTTACCATGCTTGGCTACACCGTTTACACCGCGGAAGATGGCGCCGCCGCTTTGGCTCTGCTCACCGCCGCCAAGGGCCGTCCTGAGCCTCTCAAGCCCGATGCCATCCTGATGGACGCGCAGATGCCCGGCATCAGCGGGACCGAGTTGATCGCCGAGCTCCGCGCGCGCTCCCAGGCGCACATCTACGTGGTGAGCGGAAGCAACCCGCCGCCTGACGTGACGGCAGCCGCCGACGGCTTTCTCCTCAAGCCCTTCAGCGCCGAAATCCTCGGCAAACTCCTCGAGAGCAGCCAGCCGGAGTCAGCGCCTTCGCTGCTCGATTCGAACGATCCCGTGGTCAGCGAGGAGGTTCTTGCCCAATTCCGCAAGCTGATGCCCGAGCCCGCGGTACGCAAGGTCTACGAGGCCGTGGTCGCCGATCTCGGCCGGCGCATCGATGCGGTCTCATGCGCCATGGACAAAGGCGATACCGCCGAGTTGCGCCGCATCGGCCACTCCATCAAGGGCGGCTGCGGCATGGCCGGGGCGCTGGAGGCTGCCCGGCTGGGCGCGCTCCTCGAATCCGGGGCTATCCAGGAAGGGGGTAACCAGTTGGATAACAGGGAAGCTTTACTGCGCGATTTGCGCACCGCGGCCCGCAGGTTAAAGAATATGCTGGATGCTGAGATGCCTGCCTGACCTGTTGTGTCTTGCAATGCACGGCAGGGCTTGAGTGGAGGCAGTTGAACCAGATGGACCGACCGATTCGAATCGTTATTGCGGATGACCACCCTGTAGTCCGCGTTGGTGTGCGCAACATGCTCACCGAAGCCGACGGCTTCGAAGTCGTGGGCGAAGCTACCGATGGCGACGAGGCCATCACCGAGACTCTCGATAAACAGCCCGATATTCTGCTTCTCGATGTCTCCATGCCGCGGCTGCCGGGGCTCGACGCCATGCGCGCCATTATGAACGGCCCTTCCACGGCCAAGACTCTGCTGCTCACCTCCACCATCACCACGCAGCAGATCATCGAGGCGCTGCACATCGGCGCGCGCGGCATCGTGCACAAAGACGCGCTGGCCAACCACCTGCAAACCGCCATCCGCACCGTCCACAGCGGCGACTACTGGATCGGCGGCAAGCGCGTGGTCAATCTCGTCACCGCTCTGCACGACCTGATGCAGCAGGCCGCCACGCCGCAGCGCAAGACCTACGGCCTCACCCCACGCGAGCTCGAAGTCGTCGGCTGCATCGTCGAAGGCTGCTCCAACCGCGACATCGCCAAGCAGTTCACGCTCAGCGAAGAGACCGTCAAGCGCCATCTCTCCAACATCTTCGACAAGACCGGCGTCTCCACGCGCCTCGAGCTCGCCCTATTCGCCATCGCGCATCAACTGGTCGCTCCGCAGTAGTATTGCGCCGCGCGTTGGTGCAACCGCCAGACCGTAGGGCCTACGAGTTCCCTTTTTGTACAGCGGTCCTCGAACTCCGTGCGCCATCACAGCCTGCCGCTTTTGCGCTCAGGTACACTGTTGGGCGCGTGAGGTAAGGCATGGGCCAAGAGTGCGGACAGGTTCTGGCCATCAATCCCGGAACCACCTCCACCAAGTTCGGCATCTTTACGCGCGCGGGCCAGGTGCTGGCGCGCAACATTCATCATGGCGACGACGAGATCCAGCGCTTCAAAGGGCGGCCCATGCTGGACCGGCTCGCCTACCGCGCGGAGCTGATTGAGAAGGCCCTCGCCGAATCGGGATTTACTCCAAAAGGTAAAGGGGCGGAGCCCTGGGCAGCGGTGGCCGGTCGCGGCGGCCTGCTGCCACCGATGGAATTCGGGACTTATCTGGTCGATGACGCCATGGTCGAGGAGTTGCGCCTGGCGCGGCGCGGCGAGCACGCATCGAATCTTGGCGCGGTCCTGGCCCTGCGCTTTGCCCAGGCGGCCGGCGTCAATGCCTACATTGTCGATCCGGTGACGGCGGACGAGTGGCAGCCCTGCGCGCGCTACTCCGGATCGCCCTTGGCCGAGCGGAGCTATGTCGGGCACTCGCTCAATACCAAAGCCGTGGCCAGGCGCTACGCGCGCTCGCTGGGCCGCAGTTACGCATCGCTCAAGCTGATCGTGATTCACATGGGCAGCGGCGTCACCGTCTCGGCGCACCGCGAAGGCCGCATGATCGACAGCAACTCCATCGAGGAGGGCCCCTTCGGGCCCGACCGCACGGGTTCGCTGCCGGTGCGCGCGCTCGTGAAGCTTTGTTGCAGCGGGACCATGACCGAGGCCGAGCTCGACCGGCACGTCTTCGGCGATGGAGGCCTCTACGCGTATCTGGGTACGCGCGACCTGATTGAAGTGGAACGTCGCATCGATTCCGGGGACAGCGGCGCGGGCGTCCCCGAGACTGGCCAGCCGAAGGCCGCGGCCATCTTCGAGGCCATGATCTATCAGATTGCAAAAGAAGCCGGCGCCATGGCCGCCGTGCTCCAAGGCAAAGTCGACGCAGTGCTCGTCACCGGAGGCATGGCGCACTCCGAGCGCGCGGTAGCGCGGCTGCGCAGCTACGTCGAGTGGATCGCGCCAGTCAAAGTTTACCCCGGCGAGGACGAGCTCGAAGCGCTAGCCGAAGGCGTCTTCCGCGTGCTCGACGGCGAGGAAGAGGCCAAGCGGATAAAGGCAGGGAACAGGGATTAGGGAACAGGGAACAGAAAAACAGGGAACAGGGAACAGGGAACAGAAAAACCGGGACTGAGGGAGAGAGGGAGCAAGGACACGCCCGTTTGTAGCGCCGGTCTCCTGACCATCTGTAGTGCGGGTCTTCCGACCCGCACATGCAGGTCCGCCGCACAGCGCTGAGCGAAGCACTCTTCCGCAGAGCCGAATGACCGATTGGTGCGACCAGTTCTAGACCGGAACCAGAGATGCTGTACCCAGCGAAGGTGGCCTCCCACCCTTGCGACAGAAAAAAGTCGCAAGGATGGGGCACGGAGTTCTGGGGTACAGCAATCATGGTTTCGCTCTAGTCCATCGGCCGCTTCGTTTCTGCTTTTCTATTCCCTATTGGCTACTCCCTGTTCCCTGCTTCTTTCGACGGCAAGAAAACGGGCCCGGAATCTGGTTGCATTCCGGGCCCTCGCGCAGTGGGATTGGGGAAGCTAGCTAGAACTTGACCATGAGGCCGATGTCGAGGTACCGCTCGTCGCAGCGGAAGATCCTGGCGCCAGCAAGAATGTTCACGATGGGACTTATGAAGCCCTATGCTCTGCGGGTATCGACTGGCCAATGAACTGGATACCCATGGGACTATTGGAGCGGAGAACGTATAAGCGGAACGTAATGAATTCGTAGGATGATCGTATGGAGGGCGGGGGACGAGGGAACAAATAGGCACGGGAGCAAGGGCGCGAGGGAGCAAGAGAGCGAGTTGGCGTCGCCGTTGCGGGAGAACGAACTGGGCGAGGTTTCGAGCGCGTGCGGTTGAAGGCAAAGAAAGCATGAAGTTGGTATGGGGTGAGCGCACGCAGAGAGAGAAACACATCCGCGCTCTTCACTGCAATCGACTGGATTCGCCGCAAGCGGCCACCGCGGCGGCATGGATGCGGAGACCGTGCCGGGAAGCGTTTAGAATGCGAGAGGGATTCAGACAGAGCGGGACGAAGGGCGGTAGATGGAGTGGCGGTTCTGGCGGTACAGCAGATCCGGCGCATGCGGGGCGGCGCGCAGGGCCAGTTGATGCTGGGCGCGGACGGCTACATCTACGTGGTGAAGTTCCAGAACAATCCGCAGCACATGCGGGTGCTGGCCAACGAGCTGATGGCCTCGCGCCTGGCGGCGGCCGCGGGACTGGCCGTGCCGGAGACCGAGCTGGTGGAGGTTTCAAGCTGGCTGATCGAGAATACGCCGGAGCTGGAGATCGACCTGGGACGGACGCACGCGCGCTGCACGCCGGGGTTGCAGTTCGGCTCAAGATTCGCCGGGGGATTGATGCCGGGCCAGGTCGTTGACTACCTGCCCGAGGAGCAACTGGCCGAGGTGAAGAACCTGGGCGAGTTCGCCGGGGTTCTCGCCCTCGACAAGTGGACGGGCAACGCCAACGGGCGCCAGGCGGTCTTTACCCGGCGGCAGCGGGAGCGGCGCTACAAGGCCGTCTTCATCGACTTCGGCTACTGCTTTCACGCCGGAGAGTGGCGCTTCGAGGATGCCCCGCTGCGTGGAGTGTACTTTCGGAATGATGTCTACCGGGAGGTTAGAGGCTGGGAGTCCTTCGAGCCGTGGCTGACGCGCATCGAGACCATGCCGGCCGAGACGGTGTGGGCGGCGGCCAACCAGGTTCCCCCCGAATGGTACGGCGGGGACATCAGCGAAATGGAAGCGCTGGTGGAGAAGCTGCTGGAGCGGCGGAGCCGGATCCGGGAATTGATCGAGGCGTTTGGGAACTCGGATCGCAGGCCATTTCCGAAATGGGGAGAGAAGGGTACGGAAGGTGCGGATGAGGCTTGGAAAGCGGGCAGGTGGGGGGCTACGATGAGGGTGAATTGAAGAAGGCAGGGAGTAGTGACTAGGGAGTAGGAGACTCGAAGAGTGTGAGTGTGGGTGTGGGTGCGGGGATGCGGATCACACACTCACACTCGCACTCACACTGGGCTCTACCTACTACCCACTGAAACCTGACCCCTGAAAGGACCATGAACAGCCAACACCAGCGACGCGAATGCGAGTTCCAACTGCTCCGGTACGTGCCGGATGCGGTGCGGAACGAGTATGTGCACATCGGCGTGATCCTGCGCGAGCGGGCGGCGGAGGACCAGGCGGGGCATACCGAAGTGCGCTTTACGCGCGACTGGCGCCGCGTGCGCTGTCTCGATCCGGACGCGGATACGGCGCTGCTGGAGGGCATGGAGAGCGAGCTGAGGCGGCGGCTGGAACAAGACTCCGGCGGCCGGCTGATGCGGATTCTCGAGGAGTCGCTCTCGCTGAACGTGCAGATGACCGAGCCCAAGGCGTATCTGGCCGAGAGCATGCCCGCGGGCATGGAAGAGCTGATGCGGCTCTACGTGGAGCCGCCGGCGCGGGAGCGCACGGCCCGCGTGAGTGGACGCGCCGCCATCCAGTCGCGCATGCGCGCGGAGTTCGAACGCGCCGGAGTGTGGGAGCTTTTGCGCAAACGGATTGCGGCCTCCGAGTATACGCGGCCGGGCGATCCGTTGCGCATCGATTTAGGCTACCGGCCCAATGGCGTGGTGCGGATGTTTCACGCCGTGAGCCTCGATGCGGGAATCGGCGCGGGAATCGGCTCGAGAAGCGGCTCCGGAACGGTCACGGGGCTGGAGATGGCCAAGGTCCTGGCCTTCTCGGCGGCTGCCTTGCGCGCCGGCGTGGAGCGCGTGGAGAAGGCCGAGCTGGAACTGACGGCGATCGTCGAGCCGGCGGCGCCCCTGGGCGCCACGGATGAGGAGCCGGAACGGCTGGCGATGTACCGCTTCGGCGTGGAGACCATGGAGGAGCACCAGATCCGGGTGCTGACCACCTCGGATCTGGAGCGCGTGGCCTCGACAGCGCGGCGGGAGCTGCGGGTCTAGGGAGCGGGGACCAGTGTGAGTGCGAGTGTGAGTGTGAGTGCGAGTGTGAGTGTGGATCACACACTCGCACTCACACTCACACTGGGCTCTGCTTACTGCCCGCTGACCCCTGCAACCCGCCCTCACACCCGCCAGTAATCCGCGCGCCAGCTCTGGATGCGCTGCTTGATCTGCTTGCGGCTCAGGTTGTGTTCGAGGGCCTGCTTGGCGAGCTCCACCACTTCGTCATCGGCGGCAAAGCGCAGCGCGACCAACTGATCTTCGGTGAGCCGGTAGATCTGCGCGTGCCACTCCGCGGGAGCGAGCGCCTGCAGGCGCAGCCGCTCCTCCAGCCGGATGACGCGGTCCTGCACCTTCAGCGGGTAGATCCGTATTCTGAACACCGCAATCAGCGCCGCGATGGACAACACCACCAGCCAGGCCGAGTAGAAACAGAGATGGTGCGCGGCGTAGACGATGGAGACGACGACGTTGGCGAGGAAGACCCAGGCCAGGAAGAAATGAAACGGCGGATCGAATCGCGCGTGGTTCTGGAGGTTTTGCGGTTTGGAATTGCTCATGGGGTACTCCGATCTGGTAGGGTCTGTTCACACGATTGGGTAGAAGCCGAAGAGACGGGGCGGATTTTCCCGATCGTCCGCCGCGGCGGATCGCTCGTCGTTCAGATGGTACAACATCTGCCGCTCCTCGCTTCGCGCGCCCAGAAAAATCCGCTCCCGTCGCTGCCGTCCTATTAGAGCGGAACCATGATTGCTGTACCCCAGAACTCCGTGCCCCATCCTTGCGACTTTTTTCTGTCGCAAGGGTGGGAGGCCACCATCGCTGGGTACAGCATCTCTGGTTCCGGTCTAGTGTGAGCGGACCCTAACGCACGCTGGATTGGGCTCCTTCCGCCGGCTGCGCCGTGGCGGAACCGCCGGAGGCGGCGCTGGGGATCGGCACGGCTCGACTCGGCGCGGCGGACGAAGAGCTGTCCGCGGGCGCCCCTGGACTTGCGGAATTCTCCGCGGGCGGAGCCGGCGCCGTCAACGCCGACAGCTTCCCCGGCCCCAGAACCTCCGGGTGCTTGGGCGCGAGACGATAGCAGCCGCGCACCAGGTAATCCACAAACAGGGCGCCGGCTAGATACGGATTCAAGATCGCAATGGGGATGGCGTAGGCGGTGGTGATGAAGGATTCGTCGACGCCCTTGACGGAACGGCTGTGGCGCCGGTAGCCGGGAACCTGCGGAATCTCGAAGACCGTGAGCTCGGTCTCCGGGTGCTTGCGCGCATACCGCACCAGCTTCCAGGTGATCTGCTTGGGCGAGGTCAAGCCGGCGTCGGGAAAGATGCTGCGCCCGAAGGTGCGCGGAAAGTAGTGATTCAGGATCACGCGCGAGAAGTCGGCGCAGTTGTTCAAGGGCAGGTTGAAGCTGGTGCGGTTGGGGCCGGCGTTCAGCTGGGCGATCAGGGCGTCGTCCTGTTCAGCCGAGGTCTCAAAGCGGAAGACGTAGATGCGCCGCTCGTAGGCCGCGCCCACCAGTTGGGTCCATCCGCCGTGCCACAGGTTGCCCGGCTTGAGTTGGTCGCCCAGGCTCTCAAGATGGGCCTCGCGATAGTGGCTGCGCAGCCGGGCCACGGTCTTGCGATCCACGTGCGCGGGCACGTCGGCGGGATTCTCGACCGCGTAGAGATACGGAAGCAGCGGAATCGCCACCCAGTCGTATCCGTCGATGCCCTGGTAGCGGGCGACGACGGTGCCCAGCTCGCCGGGCTGGCAGCGGCGCAGCTTCACGGGGGTTTCGGCGCAGATGCGCTCGAAGTAGATGGCGTTGTGCCCGGTGGGGTTGAGAATGCCGAAAAAGCCGTACGGCTCCTCCATCAACAAGGCCGCCTGCGCCTGGGCGCGCGAACCGGAGAAGGCCCCTAGGACGAAGAAAAAAAACGTAAGAATCCGAAACTGACGAGCCGAGAGCATCCGTCTCCTTCGGGGTTAAGTTGGCTTTGACTCTCTCCAACAGTATGCACCCATTTCGTTCAACGAGCGATGAAAAGTCGCATCGCGGTGCTCCCTGGGGCCCGGCACGAATTGGGTACGCCGGCAGAAACGCCGGGTGGAGCGCCGAACGCACGCCGGCAGACTGCTCCGCCTGTTCTTTAGAGCGAAACCATGATTGCTGTACCCCAGAACTCCGTGCCCCATCCTTGCGACTTTTTTCTGTCGCAAGGGTGGGAGGCCACCTTCGCTGGGTACAGCATCTCTGGTTCCGGTCTAGAGACACTTTTTCGCGCGGACGGTTGCGTGTTGATGGGGCGCGGCGGATGCGGCATCGGGCGCGGCCGCGGAATGCGAATGCGCCGGGCCCTAGAGTTTGGCTGGAACCACGATGGAGGTCTCCTGAATCTCGATCAGCCCGGAGCCGGTGCGCTTCTCGAGCTCCGGCAGCACCTGGTCGACCTTTTCCCGCGTCTCGATGAACTCGACCTTGATGGGCAGATGGTCGGAGATCTCGAGAATGTGCGCGGAGTGGAGGCGGTGCTTGGCGCCGAATCCGGCCACGCCTTTGACCACCGTGGCGCCGGCGATGCCGCTGTGAAAGAGGAAGTCGAGAATGCTCGAGTAGACGGGAACTCCGTGGTGCCTGGCTCCATCGCTCAGGTAGAGCGTGACTTTGACGGCCTTGCCCGTGGTCAGCATACGATCCTTTCTCCGCGCGCGCGGAGGGTGTTTCGATCCCCAATTCCCTCATCCAGCCGGACACCGAAGGATTGAAACACCTTTGCCGGGAAGATGCAAGAAGCAGGGAACAAGGGAACAAGAATGCGGGCCGGCTGTGCCAATGTGCGCTTTGTTGCGGTCGGTCTACCTCCGCTCACTCCGCCAACTCCGCTAACCCCGCTAACCCCGCCAGCTCCGCCAACCCCGCCAACTCCGCTAACCCCGCTAACCCCGCTAGCTCCGCCAACTCCGCCAACCCCGCTAACCCCGCTAACCCCGCTACTCTCTACAAGAGGTCGGCGATCGCGGTGCCGCACCAGGTGGCGGCCAGGCCCAGAATCAGGCTGCCCGCGGCATACAGCGAGGCCAGCGCGAAGGCGCCCGAGCGCATGGTGGAAAGCGTCTCCCATTCGTAGGTGGAAAAGGTGCTGTAGGCGCCGATGAAGCCGATGGGGACCAGGAAGCGCCACGCGGGATTGAGATCGGCGCGCTTGCCGAAGTAGGTGAGGGTGAAACCGATGACGACGCAGGCGGTGAGATTGATGAACAGCGTGCCGTAAGGAAACTTGGCTCCCATGCGGCCGGAGATCGTGGATCCCACCCAGTAGCGGAGGATGGAGCCGGCCGCGCCGCCTGCCGCAATGAACAGGTATTTCTGCACGCATATCCTCCTTCATCCGAGCACGTCGATGGTCTCAGCAGCGGCGCCGCACATAGGATTTGGCAAAAGACCGCTCGTCACGCGATCGCGCCTTGCTCGAACAGGTGTTTCAGGGATCGCGCCGCGACATGACTCCGCACCAGGGTTCCCTGTCAGGAGTCATCATCTGTCCGGTCTACAGCGGTTCCAGAATTGCTGTACCCCAGAGCTCCGTGCCCCATCCTTGCGACTTTTGTCTGTCGCAAGGGTGGGAGACCACCATCGCTGGGTACAGCATCTCTGTTTTCGGTCTAATGGAAAGGACAGCAGTTAAGGGTGAACTCCTTCACCAATGCTTTTATTACACCCCGGACGAGGCAGCGGCGTCAAAGGGTGGACGGCAGGGGACAAGGGGACTTCCCAACCGGGAGTTTTACGCGGCGCGGCCGGCTGTTCAGAGATTGCCGTGGCGCTTCGCGTCTTCCGGACGATTCCGGATCGAGGCGGGGTCCGGTCCGGCCGCCGCAGCGCGCGCGGCAGGTTCCCGCTCGGCTTCGATCCAGAAGTAGTTGAGCCAATACCCGAGCGCGACCATGGTGGAGACTACCGTAGTCCGGCCGAGCCCTTGATAGACGGGGCCGGTGCTCCACTCGACCTGCAGAAGGGAGACGAGGAACCAGACGAAAGCAACGAACCCGAACCCGTTCGCGATGCGCAACTCGCGCTCGGGCCAGCGGAACTTGCGCAGGCCGCTCCACCCGGCGAGCGCGAGGAAGCCGGCGAACTGCAGGTCGCCGTCGATGCGCACCCCAAGGAAGCAAGCATTTGCGAGCCAGGAACGGCCGGGCGTGACAGCCCATCTTGAAAGGACGCCGGTCACGACGGCAGCCCCGGCAAAAAGCAGCACTGCAACTTCCCAATGCGGCTGGGAATTGCGATTGAAGCGCAGCAGGTTCTTGCCCAGCTCGGCGAGAGCACAGAGATAGAGCAGGAGATCGCCCGCATAGGCAAAGAGGAAGAAACGCAAGTACCCGGCAGAAAAGCCCGAGGAGCGGGAGATGGCCAGCGCGGCGACGGTCGATCCGAGATCGAAGCACAGATAGGCGAAGAAAACCGGCGCAGAGCGAAAGATGCGCTTGCCGGCCATCGCCGCCAGAAGGGCTGAGGCGAGGAGCATATAGGCAAGAGCAAGCGCGACATCCAGCGACATGGTTCGTCGTCTCCCAATCCAGGGCAAGAAAGAAGGTTCTACGAGCCCAGCGCGAGTGCCGGCGTTTAGCGCCGATCGTGGTTACGCGGGTTGGCCGTTTGCGGCTCGGTGAGCGCAGCGCGGGTTGAATGCGCGGCGCCGGCCACCGCCAGCAGGATCCGCTGCGCCTCCGGAGTGAACGCGCGGCGCTCGGCCTCTTTTTGCGCGAAGCTCACAATCCAGTAAGCCAAACTGCAAACCCATGTGCCGATGAGGGCTTGATCCAAATGCCGGTACTGAACGAGCGAAGTCTCGTGTGTATGTAGCGCCGCTGCTGCAATGTCGCAGACAGAATAAAAGCCGAGGCCCGTCGCAATCTGCAATTCACGGTCGCGCCAGCCGATAGAGAGAAGTTGACTGCTTCCAATAAGGGCAAGCAGGAAGATAATCTGCATGATCGAAACCGTTTGCTGCAGGTGCACGATGAGATGCGTTTTCCCCGACGTGCCGGCAAGCGAGGAAAGGGAAGCAAACGGCCAAATCGCAGCGCCGACCGCCAGGATCAGGCCGACCAACGGAATCAGCGCGCGGCGTGACAGAGAGGCACGAGCCGGGCGGAGAATCGACCAGGCAAGTTCGATCAGAACACCGCACAGGAGCGCGGAATCCAGGATGGTTTGAACCAGGTACCATGTCGCATAGCTGGATCGATATTGATGGAAAACCACTACTGCCGCGAGGCCGCCGATCAATGCCCAAGCGTTATACGAAAGGAAAAATGGAAAGGTGCGCCACGTGCGGCGATAGAGAAGGAGAGCGACTAACGCTGCTTCGGCCGCGCAGAATGAGAACCAGAGTATGGCATCTAATTTCACTGCCACAGTGTACCCCGAACATCGATGGCCCGATACATCAGGAATTTACAATTTACGTTGAAGTTGGAGCAAGGAATCAGAGCCGCAAATGCAACTCACTCTCAGGGCGGTGCCCCTAACGGGACGCCCTGAAAGGGGTCGAGTCAATCGATGAACTGAACCGTTCGATGAGTCGGGATCAGTCCCTGGGTTAGGCGGCCGGCGGAAATGGGTTGCCGACGACGGCAACATCGGCCGGTGGAAATGGGTTGCCGACGACGGCAACATCAGCCGGTGGAAATGGGTTGCCGACGACGGCAACATCAGCCGGTGGAAATGGGTTGCCGACGACGGCGACAGCGGCCGGCGGAAATGGGTTGCCGACGACGGCGACAGCGGCCGGCGGAAATGGGTTGCCGACGACGGCCACAGCGGCTGGCGGAAATGGGTTGCCGACGACGGCAACAGCGGCCGGCGGAAATGGGTTGCCGACGACGGCAACAGCGGCCGGCGGAAGCACTTTCGAGCCTGCCGGGATTGTATTCGCCGTGCAAGCCGAAGCGATGAGCAGCGCAACCAGAACGACTTTCAGAAAACTGACTGAGATCGAACGCATGAGAAATACCCTCCTGGCGGCAAAAAGCCGCGTTGAAAAATTTGTGCAACGCAAAGCTACCCTCGAACGGGCAGGGTAACTACAACAAAAGCACCAATAGTATTTCACCCAGGTAATCACTTTTGTGCACCTTTGGTAATTAAACATGTGACTATCTGACCTATTTTCGCACACTTTTCGCCTGGAAAGACGGATGCGCCGGGGAATTGAGGAGCCAATCTTCAGCGATGCGAGAGCGTGAGGAAGCGCGAATCGGGGGCGAAGACGGCTCTTCGATGGCTGACGGACCTGAAAATCCGGCCTGAAGATGCTGCGGAGAAAGGCCAGGATCTCGATTGAGGCGTCGAAAGCCGCTCCGTAGGGGCTAGAGCATTTTCACTGATGAAGTAAGGAAACTCCGTGCCCCATCCTTTTCACGTTCTTTGTGTAAAGGGTGGGAAACCACGAAACCCACCCCATAGGAATAGTGAAAGTGCTCTAAACAGGCTGCGGAAGTATGGAGAACAAGCGGCGAATCTTCGCGTGGAGTTCCCGCAGGGGCTAAAGCCCCGCGTTCATTCTGCGCCGCTTGCGGCCCGGCTAAACAGGCTGCGGAAAAACTCTGCTAGTTGGGCGAAACGTGAAAGGGCACGACTTCAGTCGTGCCGTAACCGCAGCAAAATGAGTGGGGGGCTTTAGCCCCTGCGGGAGCTCCGCTCAAGAATTCGTTCGCTGTTTGCCGTTTTTCCGCAGCCTGTAAAGCCGTGCCCTTGTTACAAAGCTTCCTTCAATTGAGCTTCTCCGCAGCCTGCGAAAATGCCTGGCTCCGTCGCGTTACCCGGAGCGGCAGGCCAGCCCACTGCCGCGAACAGCGAGACGGACTGCATCGCATCCGGCCGCGCGCATAGCAGGCTTTTGGCAGCCTATCCAGAATTGCCCCGCGGTTACCAATCTGGAAACTTTGGTGCCCTGTGCCAAAGATGAAAAACTCGATACATTGACAACAAGGCCCTTCCCCGTTGGGCAATTCTTATGGCTAGTTACAAAGCAGAAGCGCGGATTCCGTTGGGCATGCAGACGACTGCGAATGGCCGGCAAGAAGTGCGTTGCGCCGTGCGATTTCCCCTGGCGCTGCCCGTGGTGCTATCCACGGGTAAAGACGAAATCCCGGCTCTGACGCGGAACATCTCCGCCAGCGGAGTGCTTTTCTCGCTGGACCGGCCTTTATCCCTCGGTCAAGACGTGCGATTTTCGATGCGTATGCCGCATGCGATTCTGGGCACGCCGCACGACGTTCTGGTCCACTGCACGGGGCGTGTGGTACGCTGCTCATCAAGCCACAAGGAGCATCTCGCCGCGGCCACGATTGACGAATATCGATTCGCGGAGCAGTGAGAGCGGAGTTGGCAGGGCAGCGGCCGACTATGGAAATACCGGATGATCGCAATGAGGCCGAGAGCGTAGAAGCTCCCGTAAAGCCCGGCACCATTCGCATGATTCTCGCGGATTCACAGGCCATCTACCGCGTGGGCATACGCAAGGTCTTCGCTCTTGAGGACGATATCCGCGTGGTGGCGCAGGCCGAGTCGCTGGAAAACCTGTATGCGGCCATCGAGCGCTATCCCACCGACATTGTTCTGCTGGAAGGCGGCCTGCTGGCCAGCCGGGCCAATGCCATTCCGGATCTGTTGCGGCTGGCTCCGGATGTGAAGCTGATTGTGCAGGCCATGTCCACCGACGAAAACCACACGGTGGAACTGTACAGGCGCGGGGTGCGCGGCATTGTCTCGCGCTCCATCTCGCCCGATCTCCTGGTGCGTTGCGTGCGCCGCATTGCCGCGGGCGAAACCTGGATCGACAATCAATCGGTCAACTGGGTGATCGAAGCCTATCGCGCGCAAGCCGCCGCCCTGGTCAGCCCGCGCAGCCAGCCGCGCCTTTCGCCCAAAGAGATGGCGATCATTACCTGCATCACCCAGGGCAAGCGCAACAAGGAGATCGCCTTCCAACTCGGCACCACCGAGCAGGTGATCAAGAATTATCTGCGCAAGATCTACGACAAGCTCGGGGTCTCGGACCGGCTGGAACTGGCGCTCTATTGCCTGCACAACAAGATCATCCAATCGGACGCCGACGAAATGTCGGTGGCGCATAAGATCGTGGGCAGCTAGAGCCGCACCGGCCGCACCGGCAAGATTTTCCGGGGCGACCCTCCCCAATCTTTCGTTTTCCCAACTCACGAAGTCGATTTCGGTGGCTCGGTCATGTGCGGTGCTGGCGCGCCAGCTCCAGCAGCCGGATCATTTCCACCAGTTCGGCGCGGCGCATGTGGCCGAGGAGTTCTTTGGGGCCGTTGCGTACGGCCGGGTCCATGGCCCCGAGCAGCTCCAGGCCGGAATCGGTGATGGTCGTCAGCACCACGCGGCGGTCGCGCCGGTCGCGGTGCTGCCGGATGAGCTTCAGGCGCTTCAGCCGCCCAAGAAGACGCGTGATATCGGGCTCGGCGGCGATCATGCGCTCGCCGATGGCCGCGCAGGGAAGCCCATTGGGATGCGCGCCGCGCAGGATGCGCAATACGTTGTATTGCGTTGCGGTGAGGCCCCAGCCGCGGATCTTCTGCTGGAAGGCGCGCTCCAGGTAATCGGAGCTGCGCAGCAGGTTCAGCAATGCCTCTTCCTCGGTGCTGGAGAAGGCGGGCTCCTGCATGATTTCGAGCTTCAGATTGGCCATCGGCGAAAGCTCCGGAAGCCGGTAGCCAGGAGCCTGTAGCCAGGAGCTTTGAGCTAGAGCATTTTCATTGATGGTGTAAGAAAACTCCGTGCCCCATCCTTTTCACGTTCTATGTGAAAAGGGTGGGAAACCACGAAACCCACCCTACAGGAATAGTGAAAATGTTCTAAAGCTGCTGGCTGCCTGCTGCAAGCTGCCGGCCGGGTTTGCGGATAACTCCTAAGATCGCGTTCCTACACAAAAGCATCGACGAGATCTGCTTACTGCTTGACGACTTCGAGCTCGATGTCGAGCTTCACCTCGTCGCCCACCATGGCCGCGGGAAACTTGGGGCCGACGCCGAAGGCGGTGCGGTCGAGGCTGGTGGTGGCGGAGAAGCCGGTGTGCACCTGGCCCTTGGGGTCGGTCATCGAACCGTTGGGGCCCTCGACATCGAGCACCACGGGCCTGGTGACGCCGTGCACCGTGAGGTTTCCGGTAACCGTTAGATGCGAACCGTTCCTGGCCACGCTGGTGCTGGTGAAGGTTGCCGTGGGCAGGTTGGCGACGTCGAAGAAGTCGGGGCTCTTGAGGTGATTATTGCGCTGATCGACGCCGGTATCGACGGTGTCGACGCCGATGGTGGCCGTGACCGTGGACTTGGTGACGTCGGCCTGGTTATAGACGATGGTGGCCTTCACGTTGCCGAAGCGGCCGTGCACCTTGGACACGCTCATGTGGATGATGCTGAAGTCGACTTCGCTGTGATTGGGATCGGAGACCCAGGTGGAGGTTTGCGCCAGGGCAAGCGGCGCCGCCAGGGCCAGAATGCCGGTGAGAATCGCCAGTCGTTTCATAGGGGGTAAGCTCCTTTTTTGCGTGCAGGAACCGCGAAAGCCGTGGTGCGGCGGGGGAACGCCGGACCTCGGAATTCGCGGCTGCGCAGGGCAAAAGCCTTCAAGTCCTGCTTAATGATAAGATGCGCCAGGCATGATACTCGTTGCAACAAATATTTTTCGAGCTTTCAGCCTTGAGCTTTCAGCTCTCAGCCTCTTCCGTCCCGCATGCAAGGTCTCATATTCCCGCACGAATCGGGCTGATAGCTGAAAGCTGAAAGCTGGAAGCGGTTCTGCTATCCTCGCGCCTATGTCCGTTCTCAGCCAGTTTCAGGCGCTCACCCGCGCGCAGCGGCATGCTTTTTTGGCCGCGTTTCTGGGCTGGACGCTTGACAGTCTCGACTTCTTTCTGCTGGTTTTTTGCGTCAAGGCGATTGCGGCCGAGTTCCATACGGAGAATTCGGCTGTGTTCGGCGCGGTGTTTCTGACGCAAGCCTTCCGGCCCGTGGGCGCTTTGCTTTTTGGCGTGCTGGCCGACCGTTACGGCCGCCGGCCGGTGCTGATCATGAACATTCTCGGCTTCTCGGTGATCGAGCTGGCCTGCGCCTTTGCGCCCTCGCTCAACGCGCTTTTGGTCCTGCGCGCGCTCTTCGGCGTCGCCATGGGCGGCGAGTGGGGCGTGGGCGCGGCGCTCGCGTTTGAGAGCTTGCCCAAAGAGGGTCGCGGCACCTTTTCCGGCATCCTGCAGGAGGGCTACGCGCTGGGCTCCATTCTGGCCTCGGCCGCCTTCGGGCTGTTTTTTGCCGGGATTCGCTGGCATGGGTTCGTTCTGCCGGGGATCGGCTGGCGAGGCTTGTTCATCCTGGGCGCAATGCCGGCGCTGCTGGCGTTGTATGTGCAGGCGCGCGTGCCGGAGTCGCCGGTGTGGCTGGCCGGGGCGCAAAAAAGAATCTCGCGCGCCGCGGTCGACGCCGCGCCGGTGTGGCCGCGGCAACTCGCCAAATTTCTGCCCACGTTCTTGTTTCTGGTGATTCTGATGACGGCGTTCATGAGCTTCTCGCATGGCACGCAGGATGTGTATCCGACCTTTCTGGCCGTAGCGGCAAAGCTCTCGCCCAGGACGATAGGGCTGATCGGCGTCTTGTACGGGTTGGGTTCGATCGCGGGCGGAATTATCTTTGGCGCGCTCTCGGAGACGTGGGGCCGCAAACGCGCCATCATCACCGCGGCCTTGTTGGCGCTGCCGGTCATTCCGCTATACGCCTATGGGCACTCGGCCGTGACGCTGGGCATCGGCGCGGTGCTGATGCAGTTTATGGTGCAGGGCGCGTGGGGCGTGGTTCCGGCGTATCTTACCGAGCTGTCGCCCGCTCCGGTGCGGGCCACGGCGCCAGGACTGGCCTACCAACTCGGCGCGCTCCTCACGTCGTGGAACGGCAAGGGCCAGGCGCTCGCGGCCGAGCGCTGGGGCAGCTATCCGGCGGTGCTGGCCGTGACCGTGGCTGTCGTCGCCGTGGCGCTCGCCGGGCTGACGGCGCTGGGGCGCGAGGCCAAGGGCAGGGAGATGACGGAAGCGTGAGGGCGGGGCTAATAACCCTCGCGCCTCCGGCGCGTGGCGTGCGCGTCATTCTCCAGGTCCAGTGGTGCGACCCGCCTCGATCCTACCGCGGGCGGGTAATCGCAGTGACCCGGCAGCGGAGAAGCGCCGGAGGCGCGATGGTAGTTAGCCCCGCGCTTCAGCGTGGGGTATTGTGGCCCGACAGAAGATGGGAGTCCCGGAGGGACGACCGAAAGCCGGGTCAACCGAAGACGTATCGCGGGTCGTATTCAATCCCGCAACTACGCAGGAGGGCGGTGAACTCCTCCTCAAAGCTGTGCTTGCGGTGGTGTTTTTCCTGGTTATGAATGTAGGCCCTCACGACGGGTACTTGCGATGGACTCACGCTGAATGCGCCGTAGCCTTCCTGCCATGAGAAGCCCTTCCCCATCCAATGCGAAGAGCTGCCCTTGAGCTTCTGCACGGTCGCGGCGAGGGACTGCGTTGCCGGCAGGATAAACAAAAGGTGAATGTGGTCGGCCGTTCCGCCGGCAGCCACGAGAGAGAAGCCTTCGCTGCGCGCGATGCCGCCGATATAAGCGTAGAGGTCCGCTTTGCGGTCCGCCGCAATCAACGGCTTGCGTTCTTTGGTGCTGAATATGCAGTGAATGAAATTGCTGGCGTACGTATGGGCCATGGTTGCGTCGTCCCTACGGGACTCCAATTCTATATTGGGCGGCATTCCCCACGCCGGAGGCGCGGGGCGTGACCGTCATTCTTCAAGTCCAACGGCGCGGCCCGCCTCGGTCCTGCCGCGGGCGGGTAATCGCAGTGACCCGGCAGCGGAGAAGCGCCGTAGGCGCAAGTGCATCCGGTGAATCGAGGGGAGAGCGCCGTAGGCGCGCTGGACTTTAGCCCCGCGCTTCAGCGTGGGGACGCATGGCCATTGTTTGTGACTCAGTCCCGTAGGGACGGCGGAAATCCGTATCATCCGATGACGAATTGCGCATTCCATTCGATGTTGTTTCTGTCGT
>Ga0326728_10002097_pt1 | contig 67744 bp, 56 predicted proteins | sample MB3enrmetagenome_FD_207602 | JGI IMG/M metagenome (GOLD analysis project Ga0326728, IMG submission 207602) | Lab enriched peat soil microbial communities from McLean, Ithaca, NY, United States - MB31MN | ecosystem: Environmental > Terrestrial > Soil > Wetlands > Peat | place: USA: New York... | reverse complement strand
GGTCCGATTGCATAAGGGTGCGACGTGTTCCCAACGAAACCCGATTCAGATCAGTTCCGGAAGCGCGCCCTCAGGAATGGTTTGCGGTGAACGTCGCCTTTCTAGCTTGATTGCTGCCGGCGCGGCCCCGAGTTCAACACGCTCGATGCTCTCGGGCCATCGAGGACGGATCCGTCGACACCAGACCTTTACCGCGTTGAAGCAAAGGTCACGTCGATTTGTAGCGGCTTCGCGGAAGAGACGGGACGTGAGCAGCTCTCAACTGGTGATACGAGGCTAAAGCGATCATCCAGCGAGAGTTGCTAGCTGAAGTCAGGATGGGTACCCATAAACGCCCCAGTGTCCAGGAATATCATTCAGCGCGCTTCGCTGCCCGGTCATCCACGTGGACGAATAGTCGGCTTTCCGGACAAGTGACCCTAAGCTCAACTGCTGCCAACAGACCAACGGGCATTTCAAGCCCGGCCGGCAACGGATCGGTCTCGATAATCGCCCCAGGACTCTTAATTCTTCAGTCTCCACACTTCTTAGATCCCCTCAAATAATAGTGGGACTCACCTTGTGTGTCATTGATTAGATTTCGGAGCGGGTCCGTCGAATGAGTGAAGAAACAATACGGCTCGGTGTTCAAAAAGGCTTGAGTACCCTTCACGAAGACGTGAAAGGCCAACGACTTGAATTGGCGATGACCGAGCCTCTAGGAGCGGTCAATGCGGCAAGCTACCTCGATGCCGGATATCAATTCCAGACCGTCGTTTGATCACCGCTCTTCGCGAGGGGTTACTCGTTGGCAGATTGTGGCGTACTACCGGAACCCCAGTGGCTGTTTTGGTGGCTGTTCTGATCGGACTTTCGTGCAGTCACCTGCAACATTATGCAAACCAGATTTTACTTGTAAATGTTGCAAATAAATGACTTATTTACATTATTGCAATCTCTTGCAGTACCCTGCAATGCCGGTTAAAAGGGACTCATAAGGATTTTTTAGGATTTTCTGCAACTGCTGATTCTAGAACCAGATAGACGGTAATTCATTTCTCTTCAGGCATTTGCCAAACCAGTCCGCACTGCACCAAACTGCACGAAAACGCACTGAAGGCGGTACAAGTGAGCCAAAAAAGGGCGACCATGATTTGCGTGCGCTTCGGTGCAACATGACCAGATTTGTTTATCGAAAAAGTTCGAATCCTGAACCTTGTCACTCAGCGACCTGCCGAGCTTCGCGAGGATCAGTTAACGCTTGAGACTCTCGACTTGCTGTCACTTCGCCAACTGTGGGTCGGTCACCTTCACACTAAATTGAAGCTACACCTTTTTCATCTCCGCCGGCTGCAATGTGGCAGAATATCGATGGAGGTGGCGCCTTGCATCCAGATGAGGACACTTTGTTACCGGAGGAGCACTCCAAGAATTCTCGCATGGGTTCGGGTTTCGCCGTGCGCCTCACTAGGAAGCGCTTGCTGTCGCTTCCCGACAGTGTCTATCTTCTAAGTAACCGAAGTGACAATCCGCCGAACTCTGTCCTGGAAATCAGAATTACAAAAGAAACCTCTCGCCAATCTTTGTGGGAGAGTATCGTTCGGCTGCGCTTAAACGGAAGGACATTCATGGTTTTCCCGGATGATGACAGTCTCCGAATAGAAAAGAACGAGCGGTTGAAAGCGACTCCGACGAGCAATTGTGTCCACTGAGCTAACAACAACCTGTGGATCGCACGCGAAATGCTCCAGTCAGGACTTTTGGAATGTGAGCGGCGCCGCTCGCTTGCAGATGCGCTGAAGAGGCGACGATTATTAGAGCTATGACCGTCGCATGATGTTGGTACTAGTTCGCATGCAAGATGTGTTCTCGAGTTGAAACGGTGCCATTGCCCGACAGAATTCCTTGGTCGAACTGGGGCATGGGAACACTCTGAAATGCACGTCTAAAGTTGCGCCCAATTTGAACTGCGCACGGTAAGCGACCTGGCTAAATTGATCTGGCATGACGGCGATGGGATGTGTCTTTTTCAGAAGCGTCTCGACCGCGCGCGTTTGGTATGGCCGAAGGCAACCATCGGATTCATGCCGCTGACGCAAATCCAACACAAAAACCAACTACGATCTATAGCTCGTAACAACTCCATACTTTTGCAAGATTAAGTGCAAGGCCTGCGACCGGACTCCCGCCCTGCGCTGTTTGTTCAACCGCATGTGGCACAAAACCCCGCACGTAGACAAGAACTTGTTGCCTGATGGATCGTCGAGCCAGCCCAGTTGTGTGCCATTTGCGATCCAGAGCTCCATCTTCTTCTGATTCTGCGCTAGTTTGTTCGTGGCCGACAGCAGCTCAATGACGAAGGCCGGACCGAGATAGAGCAAGCCCGAGAACTGGACCTTGGTCAGTCCTTCCAGTTGCACAGGCAGAATCTAGGCAGCGTCCGGACTCAGCATCGACCCATCGAGCAAAAAGAACCCGACGTTTGAACCGATCGCACGTCCTTGATGGTGCGTGGCCCACCAGGTGGAAAGCTGATAACTGATTTCAGAGTTAGCGCTCCCCGTAAACCAACCTCCGGCGGACCCAGCTCGATTACCCCGCCCTTCGTGCGCTCAATCTGGACGCTGTCGTTTTTGAAGCAGAACCGCTCAAACTCCAAATCCGATAGCGGCGGGCTAACAACTGAATGGCGTGGCACAGTTGTGGGCTCGAAAAGAGGGACTTCGCTCATGGTTGAAACCTTTCTTCAGCGAGATTGATGGGAATCGCTCCTTCAGCCTGCTATGAACAATACCGCCATAAGCAACTGATCTCAAGATGCTGTTGGTATAGCGGTCGCGCTACGATCGAGACTGCCAGAAAGTCGCACCTAGGACAATCTTGTGAAGGCTATGGCCGCCTACAACTCGGCTTTCCGGCGACTTGCCGGTGAGATTGGCCGTTCATCCCAGCCTAACGATTTCGATCGAGCAGGGATGATCCTCCCCGGCTGGCACCTTAGATTTGCTTTGACAAGTCAACGGCTCATCAATTTTTGGCATTTCATCGTTGCGCTGACTCGCGGCGCTGAACCCCCCGTCAGTCTACCGGTCCCTGATCCGCCATCAGAACAATCCTAGGGGCGGCCGCGCGTGCCGCATGTGTGCCGCAAGTCCGTCTTAGGAGACAAAAATCAGAGCAATTGTCCGCTAGTTCCAGACAATTGCTCCAACATCCCCGTTGTTGACCAGCTCACATTCAGATCTCGGCGACGACTTCGTTTTTGAGTCACTTGTCCTGTTAGGCGGTTTTACGTCCAGGTGGAACGGATTTGTGAACAATGGCCAACAATGGGACCAATTTGCCGCCTGCTTTTCGGTCAGGGAGGCGATCCAGCTGTGAGCGCAAATCATTAGATTCCGGCTCACTTCGCAGCGGATGCGAAACCCCTTTAAGAGCACTGCTCTTTGGGGCATTTTTCGATGGGGTTTTCCGCACACTCTATTGAAGCCCGTCCAGAACTTCCCTTCCATCGGACGGTGCTTTCTGCTCGCCGACTCCGCAGAAATGGAATTATCGCTATTGAATCCTCCTCGTTGTGGCGCTCACCCTCCGCCATCTTGATTCGGGCTGCGCCAGACCCGTCTCCATATGTGCATGCCGACCCTCTGGGTTTGCGCCAAGTGGTCGGCATGTGAAGAGTGTTGGAAGGAATTGCTCAGCATTACATCGGCGCCCGCATTTCGCTCGCGGGCGTCCAACTCGACCCGTCACTGCCGCTAGCCGCTTGAAGCTACACGTAATTAGTCAGACGGAAGAACGCGTCGAAAGTCGCCGGAGCCCGTGGCGCCTTTGCTAATTGTTCAATGTCCTGGGCTTGGCTATTCAATCGCCGTTGGGACCACTGACCAGCTCATGGACGTTATTCCCGGCTCAATGGAAAGACGCAAGGCAATCTTCTCAATCAATTCGTTCTGTCTTCCGTGAGTGGATATTTCTGCTCTGAGCCGCGTGCGGTTACTTCCCGGTTCATCATCACTGTGAATCGCCTGCAGAGTTGCCGGCTCGTGGGTCATCGATCCGAGAAGCAAAGTTCGAAGGTGTGTTTCATCGGTGCAGCGGCAGGTCACGACGATCTCGTAGAGCGTGTCTGAGTTTTCCGGGGACGGCAAAACGGGATGAAGTCTGTTGGCGAGTGGACGAAGACCAATGTTGGTGAGTAAAACGGCGATAGTCAGGATTGCCGCGAGGGGAAAAGCATCGAAGCCGCTAAGGACCCCGATCCCCGCCGAGCACCATATCGTAGCCGCAGTATTGAGCCCGCGGACGTTGCCGGCATCCTTGAAGATCACCCCAGCTCCGAGGAAACCAACGCCGGAGACAACGTAGGGCGCGACACCGGCCATCACGAAGGCGGATGCCCCGGCAGCCACGAGCGCATTGGTTCGCGTTCCCGCCATCCTTTGCCGCCATTGACGCTCGAGGCCCACGATCGCGCCGAGAGCTGTAGCTCCCGAGAGGTGAAGAAAGAATTGAAGCGGAGAGGCCGTGATCATAGGGTTCCTGTGAGTTAAATCATCTTCGGTGTATTGCGATCGTTGCTGCGAGCGCTGTGGAAGCTTTATTCTTCTGCCACGGGAACCAAGCGCACTATTCGTTTGACGTTATACGAAGATGGGTTCTGACTGGTGAAGTGATGTCGGACCTGCAATTCGCCGAGCAAACCGACCGCCATCAACTGAATTCCGGTTAGGATCAGCACACAGCCAACGACAAACATAGATGCGTGACTATTCATTACCGCGAGGTGAGGGCTCCCGAATTTGATTCCCAACACAATCGTGGTCATGATACTTCCGGCCAAAATTGCAAGTACGCCAAGGCGGCCGAAAAGATGCATAGGCCGGCTCATGTACCGCAACAGAAAACGGATCGTCAGCAGGTCGAACAATACGCGGAAGGTGCGGCCGATGCCATAGTGGCTCCTCCCTAGTTCACGATTCACATTGCGGATAGGGATTTCGCAGATCGATGCGCCGAACCAGCTTGCCAGCGCCGGGATAAACCGGTGCATCTCGCCATAAAGAGGGATTCTCTTGATTACTTCGCGTCGATAGGCCTTAAACGTCGTGCCGAAATCGTGAATGGAGACACCCGAGAGCCGAGCCATCAGCCAGTTGGCGCAACGCGAGGGGATGCGGCGCAGGAAAAGATTGTCGATCCGACTTTGACGCCAGCCGGAAACCACATCGTAGCCCTGGTTGAGCCTTCTGATAAAGGCGGGAATATCCTCCGGATCGTGCTGCAGGTCGCCGTCCATGGCCAGGATGAACTTGCCGGAGGCGTTGTCAAACCCCGCCGCCAAGGCCGATGTCTGTCCAAAGTTCCGGCGGAGCTGAATGACCAGCACACGACTATCGACGGCCGCGATCTCTTCGAGAAAGATGCAGGTTCGATCCAGCGAACCGTCGTCGACAAAGACCAACTCAAAGCTCTCGCCCACCTGCTCCATCACTTGCTTCACGCGAAAATAGAGAGTGGTGACATTCTCTTCTTCATTATGAAATGGCACGACAATCGAGTACTTTGGCATGCTACCTTGTTCGTATTCAAAATCAAGGATTCTCATCTCGATTCAACCCCTCCTGGCAGCGCCGGCCGAATTATTGGGACCGACTTATATCGCAACTACTCACTGCTTCCGTTCGCGTGAAGATGGAGTGAGCTTGCGAAGGACGAATTCCTGCACTATCCCGCTCAATTCCCGCTCTGCGGTACTAACAGCAAATTGTCCAAATACCATTCCTGCTCCTCGGTTCGATTGTGGATAGTAGGTGACCATCAGAGCGCTCGCTGCCAGGTCGCCTCCCACGCTCGAGTAATTCGGCTGCCACTTGCCGTTATCGCCCTTGCACACAAACGGGCTAGCCAAAGCATGGCCCAGCCGCGATCTTGTCGTTCCTGTGCCTTGGTAGAAGTAGCGCGGATCCTGGTGCAGTATTGACGGCAATACGGCGCCACCAATCAGGATGTCGCTGAATGCGTCGGCAGCTTCGGCGCCTACTCGCTGGCCATACCCAATGCCGCCTAGTTGATAGTTTGGAGTGCGCGCGACCTGTCTCGTGCCGGCCATGAATGCCACTCCCGCTACGCTGACGGGATCGGCGGAGACCCTCATCGCGAGCTGAAACTTCAGTTTTGTAGTGAGTGGTGCAACGTTCTGAGAGTCGTACACGACGTAGAAATTGGGAATGAACCCCAGAACTCGCTGTTGCTCTTCGATATGGACTTGTTCGGTGGCGATTTGTGCCGTGGAAGCATAAACCGTCACCGATTCAGCGGCATCCGGCACACGAAGGTTGATTCCGGTGACGAAGTTAACGGATTGATCCGGAGTGAGGGGGATGGCTGGTGACTTCCAATCCTCAAAATTGTTTGCCGATACACGAATCTGGTAAGACACTCCCAAAGGAAGATTGTGAAAGCTGAAGGCCGCACTCTCGTCCGCAGTCGACGTCTGACTTTCACAAGGTAGAGGACACTCTAGCCTGACAATGGCGCCGGGGACGAGACCGCCATTTACGTCCAGCACCGTCCCGCTGATTATGCCGATTGCCAGCCGGTTAGAATTCTGCGCTGCAGCCTGCGCGAATCCCGGAATGGTCCAGATCAGTGGGAGAGCGATGAGGCAGTTTCTCAGCATAAGATCCCTTTCACTCTTCAGCGGGACAATTGCGATCGTCTTCGTTCCCGGAATTTATCGTGGTTGGTTCGCCTGCCGGCTTTCCACTTTCGGCCGAATCAGATGCACTCGAGCGCGTGATGCCTTAGGCGGCGCCGCAACAAAGCTCTCGCTCTCGTCAGCCGCGACTTCGCAGTGGCTACTGTCATGCCGAGCGCCTGCGCAGCATCGCCTAGACTGCTTTCTTCGCCGTAATAGAGATCCATAAGAGGGCGGAATCCGGCGGGAAGCCTGCTGACCTCATTTGAGACAATTACGCTTGTCTGAACCCTGGAATAGATCTGCTCCGGATTCAGCCCCGAATCAGCAACCTCCGGGAAGTCGAGGACCTCTCCTTCCTTCCCAACTAATCCCCGGGATCTTTCCGGAGAAGTTTTTCGCCGCCGCAGAAGCATCAGTGCGGTGTTGATTGCGATTTGTGTGATCCAGGTCTGGAAGCTGCAACTGCCACGGAAGCCGTTCAAGCGCCTGTAAGCGCGCATCAAGGTCTCCTGGAAAATGTCCTCAGCGTCTTCTTGGTTCTTGACGATCCTGAAGATCCTTCCTTTAAGGCGGCGGCTATGCCGGTTACAGAGCTCAACGAATGCCTGCTGATCTCCGGCTTGTGCTTGGGAGAGCAACCCTGCTTCGGTTGCATTACGGGACTCTTCTCCTCCGTCCTGACCCTCCGGCACGCACTCACGAAAAGGAGTGGCGCGCCGCGAATCTGGATGATAGCGACAGACCGTATCTGTCGCCTTCGATGAATTTGGGGAATTCCATAACCCTATTGAGCTCATTTGTGACCTCCTCAACTCAGTGGACTGATATGCTTTCGCCCTTACCTGTTTCATTGGGTTTAAGCAGGAACGATGCGACGAACATGACACCACCGACCACCGCCAGCATCCAATACGCGTCAATGTACGAAAGACTGGAGGCCTGCGTGATGACCAAGTTGTAGAGTCGATCCGTTGCCTGCTGCGTGGCTGCGGCCATGCTCAGGCCGCCACGATTGAGTTGCGCTGCCATCCCCTGGATCGCAGCCTGGAAGCTCGGCAAACCTGTGTAAACGGAAAGGACAGATTGATGAAACTGATTCCGCCGGGCGAGCACGGTCGTCAGTGCCGATGTCCCGATACTTTGCCCGATGTTGCGGGTGAAATTCATCAGTCCGGCTGCAGTATTGGTCTTTTCCTTTGGCAAGCCGACATAGGCAGCCATCGTGATTGTCACAAAGAGAAACGGCAAGCCTAGAGTCTGGAGGATACGGAGATAGGTCGCGTGGCCAAAGGTCATGAGCAGGTTGGTTTGGTGGGCGGATACAAACATGCTTACGCACAGGGCCAGCCAGCCAATGGCAATGAGATAGCGAGCCTGCACCAGCGCCGTCAGCCGGCCCACGATGGGCAGGAAGACGAGCGTCACGACCGCTCCGGCCGAAAGCACAAGTCCCGCCTGTTCGGCTGTGTATCCCATGAGAGTTTGTAAAAGCTGCGGCATAAGCACTGTAGAGCTGAACAGCACCGCACCAAAGGCCAGGAACATCACGTTACTGGTAACAAAATTGAAATTCGCAAATAAGCGAACATCCACGATGGGAGACTTGTGGCGCCACTCCCAGATAACCAGAGACACCAGCCCGACTACCGCAGAAATACTGAGCGTAACGATGAACCGTGAGGAGAACCAGTCGTCCTCCTGACCCTTGTCCAGCACAACCTGGAGGGATGCAATTCCGATGGTGAGAAGCGAGAATCCCAATACATCAAAACGGGCCAGCCCTTTCTTGATCCGCGTCATGTACGGAGGATCCCCGAGAAGCATTTGGACAAGCAGGAGCGACAAAATCCCGACGGGAACATTGATGTAAAAGATCCATCGCCAGGTGTAGTTGTCCGTGATCCAACCCCCGAGCGTCGGGCCGAGCACGGGCCCGCATACCGCGGTTACGCCATAAAGTGCAAACGCCAGTCCCCGCTTTTCCGGCGGAAATGTGTCGGCCAGGATGGCTTGCGCCATCGGTTGCAGCCCGCCTCCAAAGGCGCCCTGCGCAATCCGGAAAACCAGTAGCAGTCCGAGACTTGGCGTGATTCCGCACAGGAACGAGCTCACCGTAAAAAGGGCGATACACATCATGAAGAACTTCTTGCGCCCCATGAGACTGACCATGAATCCGGCGATGGGGAGTACAACTGCATTCGCGACCAGATAGCTCGTGAGCACCCATGTGCTCTCGCTGTTGCTGGCGCCGAGACTCCCTCCAATATGAGGCAGAGCAACATTCGCGATGCTCGAATCGAGCACCTCCATGAATGCCGCCAGCGATACGACAGTCCCGATAAGCCAGGGGTTGACTCTCGGCTTCCAGATTGCGGCCGCGGCCGGAATGGTGGCTGAAGTACTCATCGGATGCTGACCTCCGGTTCGACAGACATCCCAGGCTTCAGAAGACCTTCTGCATTGAAGCCGCCGATACCCGGCCGATCGAAATCAATGCGCACCGGTATGCGTTGAACCACCTTGACGTAATTCCCGGTGGCATTTTCAGGTGGAAGCAGACTGAAGACAGAGCCGGTTCCACCTCCGAGGTTGCTCACGTGCCCCGTCCATTTGCGGCCATACGCGTCTACCCGTATGTTGACCGGCTGCCCAGGCTTCATGTGCGCGAGTTGTGTCTCTTTGAAATTCGCAACCACCCAGATATCGTCGAGGGGAACGACGTCAACGAGTTCCTGACCAACGCTTACGTTCTGTCCAACTTCGGCACTCCGCTTTCCCACTATTCCGGTCACTGGTGAGCGGATGATCGTGTAGTCGAGATTGAGCTGTGCCTGTTCCAGCCTTGCCTTCCGCAGCGCCACTTGAGCCTCGGCGGACTTCAATTTGGCATCGGTGAGCGAGACCTGCTGCGGGGCGGTTTGCGCGTTGCGCAGGTCGGCCTTTGCCTGCACCAGCCTTCCCTGGGATTGCTGAAAAGCCTGTTCCGCCGCGGCAACAACGGCTTCAGCAGTTTTGACTGCAGCCTGGTTGGCACGTGCGGAGGAAACCGCGGCATCGTACTGCTGCTGTGAGATATCTTCCTTCTTGACCAGTTGCTCGTAGCGCGCGAGGTCGGAATCGGTTTTTGCCGCGTTTGCTTGTGCCTGCTGCAATGCGGCCCGGTCTGCCTCCAGATTCTGTTGCGCAGCAGCAACCCCGGCCTCAGCATTCTTCACGGCAGCTTGCGCGGAATCCAGGGCGCTGAATGCGCTCGCTGAAGTGATAGGAACATTGAGATGTGAACTGGTTGCCGTAGCCTCCGCATCCGAGAGATCCGCGGCGGCCTGATTCAGGGCCACCTTATAATCCCTGGGATCGATTACGACCAGAATGTCGCCGGCATGTACGATCTGCCCTTGTTCGAAATTGACTTTGAGGATCTGGCCGCTGACCCGCGCACTCAAAGGCATGATGTGTCCTTGCACCTGCGCGTCATCGGTATCCACATAAAGGAGCGCTCTATGGATAAAGATGCCGGCAGCGATAACGACCACTAGACATGCCGCGGCCGCCACGATCTTCTTAGTGAGAGCAGAAGCGCTACCCGGCTCGCGATCGTTTCTCTCACCGCCCGTTACCGGGAGTTCATCGCCGACTTGCTGCAGCTTTTCGCTGGGAGCAGGCGATTTCATTTCCTCTACACTGGCAGGTTGGGTCGACATCATTTTCCTCCGAGATATTGCTCGAAATTCGTACGCGCAACTCCAAGGGCGCGCGCCAGCGAGAGCTTGGCAAAGTTGTAGTTGTAGAGGCTCGTGATGTATTGATCGTCGGCATTGGCCAGCGACTGCTCAGCCTGCACGACTTCCACGCTGTTGGTGACTCCAGAGGCGAAACGGTCCTTCGAACGGGTGAGGTTATCGTTGGCAAGATCGACGTTCTGCCTGGCCACTGTGACCTGCTCACTCGCGGCATTGAGGTTTAGAAAGGCTGTGCGGACGTCATAGTCGATTTGCCCGCGCAGGTTTTCCGTATTTGCTTCCCGCTGCCGCAGCGTGGCCTCTGCTTCCGCAATATCGCCCTTGATCCGGCCTCCGGTGAAGAGCGGCACGCTTAACTCGCCCTGGAATGTGAACTCCCCGTGCGACTGACCGAATGTTGTCCCTTGGTCTCCGTAATGGCCGCCGGCTGTGATTACCGGAAGTCTTTCCATTCGCGCCGCAGACAGACTTTCTGCAGCTGAGTGCTGTGACGCAATGTCCGCTTTCAAGTCGCTGCGCGAGCGGTAAGCGATCGATAGCGCCTCGTCCAGATTGGGTGGATTGACTTCGGTGAACGGCAACTGATCGATAAGGTCAAACTCCTGACCAAGCGGCAACCCAATGGCCCTAGCCAGGTTGAGCTTTGCCACGGCGAAATTGTTGCGTGTCACACTGAGCGTGTACTCCTCGCTGTGAAGTTGCACTTCAGTTTGCGTCTGATCGATCCGCGGCGCTGTCCCTGCTTCGACTTCATCGCGCGCCTGATCGTAAAGAACGCGTGCATTCCGCACTTGTGCTTCCTGCGCCTCAATCCGGGAACTTGCCTCGATGACCAGCAGATAGGCATTCCCCACAGAAAGGGTGACAAGATCCAGAGTGTCCTGATAGTTCAGTTGCGCAGCTTGCTCCGATGAGTGTGCGGCGAGGAATCGCCGCACCAATTCAGTGCTGATTGTCTGATTGATTGTTCCTTCGGCTCCACTGACTCCAAACGGTCCAATGACGTTCGGCACGCCCAGAATCTTGAGGCCTAAAGACGACAAGTCGAGCTGCTGGATCTCTTCCGATACGTCAGCATTGACCTGCGGTAAAAGTTTGCTCAGCGCAATCAATCGCTCGCCGCGGGCGATCCTCGCATCCTGGCCGCTCTGTACCTCGGCCAGGTTGTACTGCAGACCTCGTTGAATGGCATCGCGCAGGCCCAGGTGCAACACCCCGGGTGCTACCGGTCCAGCTGGAATGCTTCCGCTGATCGAATTCGACTGGCAAAACGCACTCCGTTGCGCGGCGGCAAGAAACGCGATACAGAGAAACGTCATGATCCGAGTGGCTCCATGGTGTGCTCGCCGGCGATCCGCGTTGTGCCTGGCCCCCTGACTCATCTTTGCCTCCCAACTTTGCTCTCTTCTGTTTGTGCAGTCTGCCTGTCATTCCGGCTTTTCGCCGCCGCTCGGGCTTTCGCTCAATTTGTCAGAGGGAAAAACAGGTTCCACCTCTGACTCATTTGGTCTTTCCTTTGACCTGGTCGATCCACCTGCGAACGTAGGCCGGGCAATTCTCGAGAGTCATTCCGTCGGCTTCGCATCGGGCCAGGAATTCCGCTACAGCGTTGTCAACTAAAACAAGCTCTCTCAGATCGAGCACTATTCCCGTCGCGGCCGATTCGTTGCTTAGGACTTGCTGCAATTCGCTCAGGTGTTCTGCTTCGAAGTGACCACTCAACGTGAAAACGATGTTTCCATTCGAGAACTTCTCGATTCTGAACATGCAGTTCGTCCTGACATCTCGATTGCAAGGCAGTGACCACTCTTAAGCTTCTGAAAACAAAGCGAAGTGTGGTACTGCAGCTGTCACAGAATTAGTGAATTCGCAATTTTGGAGAATTGGCTTCGTGAACGTAGCACCAGCGCGCCCGGTTAGCTCTAGGAGTGCAACTGAGCGCGCTGTTTTGCGAATACTTTGGAGGGATGACAGAGGACGCTTGTTGATGTCAAAGCAATCGGCCCGCTTGACGTGGATGGCTTCCTTCTAACTCGGGCCGGGGATGACAGATTGGGGCACGCGAAACCTGTTGGAACCGCAGGTATACGCGTAGCGTCTCAATGGCTCAACTACGTTTGTTGCTGAACCATCATGCGTTGTGGAGATATCTCTTGAAATCGTGCTTATTGATCTTTAGCTGGCGAATCTTGTATTCCAGCGTCGAGGCAGCAATACCCAACCTTGCTGCTGCACCGGAGGAGCCGGACACTCTGCCTTCGGATTCCATGAGTGCCTTCTCGATGAGTTCTCTCTCTTCCGCGGGGCTCTTCCTGCTGAGAGATCCCTCGACGCTATGATTCGATGGAGCCGCCTGCAATAGCCAAGTCTCATCAATCGTCAATGTGTCACCGTCGCATAGGATGACAGCTCGCTCGATAACGTTTTGTAACTCTCGAATGTTGCCCGGCCAATCGTAATAAACCAGCAGATCGATCGCACATTTCTTTATGCCGCGAATCTTCTTGCCGGCCTTCCTTGCAAACCTGTCGATGAAGTAATCGATTAGCACCGGAATGTCCTCTCTCCGCTCCCGAAGGGGCGGAATCTGGATTGGAAAGACATTCAGACGATAGAAAAGATCCTGCCGGAAGGAATCTGCAGCAATCGCCTTCTGCAAGTCGCGGTTGGTGGCTGCAAGTACGCGCACATTCATTCGAATACTCTGGCTGCCTCCTACGCGCTGGAACTCCCGCTCCTGCAAGACACGCAACAGTGCAATCTGCGTTTCGGAAGGCAACTCGCCTACCTCATCCAGAAAAATCGTTCCTCCCTCTGCGACTTCAAACCTTCCTGGACGCCGCTGAACGGCGCCGGTGAACGCTCCCTTTTCATGCCCAAAAAGCTCTGAGGATATCAGCGATTGAGGGATGGCTGCGCAATTGACCGTGACAAAGGGCCTGGCAACCCGGGTCGATTTCTTGTGAATCGCACGCGCAATCAATTCTTTGCCCGTACCGGTTTCGCCGGTAATGAGAACTGTTGAGTCGGACGGCGCCACCTTGGAGACAGCTGCAATCACTTTCTTGAGCGCGGGCGCGGTGCCGACGACTTCCTCAAACATGGATGCGTAATCAATCTCCTCGCGCAAGGCCACATTTTCTTTTTGCAATCTCTCTTCTTCTTGCTTGGGATCGTCGATGTCGGTAGCTTTCCCGTGCCATCTGACACTGTTCGCCAGCGGAGGAATGCCGTCTCTGCGCTCTCGCAAGGGTCGAGCCATGGATTCGCGGATCGCATTCAGCAGCGCTTCATCATCTACAGGCTTGGTCAGGAAGTTCGCGGCGCCAGCTTTAAGCGCACGTACAGTCATTGGAATATCGCCGTGGCCGGTCAGGAATATAATAGGAATCCGAATTCCGCATTTGAGGAACTCCTGCTGCAACTCAAGCCCGCTCAGGTCGGGCAATTCAATATCAAGAACAAGGCAACTTGGAACGTCGGGTCGCTCCATACCCAGGAACTCTTTTCCCGATCCCGCAGTCCTCGCTACCAATCCGGCGGATGACACGAGGCTTGCCAATCCCTCGCGCACGGACACGTCGTCATCCACTACGTAAACCAGGCCGTTTGGATTCATAGGCGACTACTCCCCAATTCAACCCGCTTATTGAGTCGATCTCAGGGCGGTGTAAACCGCATCCAGTAATTCGTCCTCTTCGAATGGTTTGATCAGGTAGGCCAGCGCTCCGTCGGAGAGGGCCCGTACCTTGGTTTCCTGATCTGAAGCATGTGCAGTTACAAAAATCACCGGTACTTTGTAGCCCTTAGAGAGCAGATGATGATGGAGTTCAGTTCCGCTCATTCCGGGCATCCGAACGTCCGATACGAGGCACGCAGTTTCGCCGACATCGCGTGATTCCAGGAATTGTTCTGCCGACGCAAATACTCGCACCGAGAGCCCGACGGAGCGGAACAAGCTCTCCAGCGCTTCCCGGACCGAAACATCATCATCGACCACAGTCACGAGCGCTGCCATTTCCTCTATTTATCACTAGAGATTTTGGGGTGTCTATTACACCTTGGGCGTAGTCGAGTGGCTGACGAGATTAATCGCCCTTTGGTAGACGAATATCCAGTTTCTCGGCCATTCTGACCAGATCTGCAAGAGAGCTGGCGTGCATTTTCCGCATCACTTGTGCTCGATGCACTTTGACGGTGAACTCGCTGATGTTCAATTCGGCAGCAACCTGCTTGTTGAGCAATCCGGATACGACCTGCTGCATGACTTCTTGCTCGCGACGCGTCAGGGACGCGTAGCGCGCCCTGAGCGCGTCGATCTCAGCATGACGCTGGCGGCTTGCACGGTCTCGGTCTATTGCTTCGCCTATAGCGCGGAAAAGTAATTCCTCATCGAAGGGCTTGGTCAGGAATTCAACGGCTCCGGCTTTTATCGCTTGCACAGAGGCGGGGATGTTGCCGTGACCGGTGATGAACACAATGGGTATGTCCAGGTTTGCCTCGATCATCCACTTCTGGAGATCAAGGCCGCTGAGGTCCGGCAGTTGCAAGTCCAAAAGCACGCAACTCGGCGCATTTCCGCGAGGACGCGCCAGGAATTCTTCTGCCGATACAAAAGTTTCGACGCTCCATCCCGCAGAACGAAGCAGACTGCCCACACCTTCCCGGATCGAGGGATCATCGTCCACAATCGCGACAATTGCCGTAGACCTCGCCAGGGAAACTCCTTCGCGATATTGCCATGTTCTATTGATTTTATCCGCGATCTGGCCCGGACCCCGTATGCGTCGCGGATATTTCCGGCGCCCGGATCTCAATTGGCAAACTGAAATGAAAGCTCGCGCCGCGTCCGTCGTTTGCTGTCGCCCAGAGGCGGCCACCGTGGGATTCAATGATGGATTGGCTGATCGCCAGACCCATGCCGCTGCCATGCGGCTTGGTTGTAAAGAAGGCGTCGAAAATCTGGTGAATGTTCTCGTTTGGCAAGCCTACGCCAGTGTCACTGACTGAAATCAGCACTTGACTATCCTCCCTCTGCGACGTGACCGTAAGTACTCCTCCAGTTGCTGTCATCGCCTCGATGCCGTTGAGCATGAGATTCATCAATACCTGCTGCAACTGCACCCGGTCTGCCATGGTCTTAGGAAGATCTGCAATGAGATTCATGCGAATCGAAACACCATGCAGGCTCGCCTCACTGCGAAGCAGTGCGATCATTTCCAGGATAACTTCGTTTATGGAGACCAGCTCTCGTTTGGGAGGAGTCTTTTTGTACAGAGCCCGCAAACGATCGATGATCTCGGTTGCGCGAGCCCCGTCCCGCAGGATTTTGTCGATTGTTTGGCACGCCTCCTGCACCTCAGGTTTTTCGCGTTTTAGCCATCGCAAGCTGGCCCGTGCATTTGTCATTGTCGCGGTGATGGGCTGCTTCACTTCGTGGGAGATCGATGCCATCAGTTCTCCCAATATGCTGGTTCGGTTCACGTGCGCAAGCTCAGTTTGTAGTTGTTCCGCGTGTTTGCGATCTTCTATGTCCGCCGCTACCCCACACCATTTCACAACTTTCCCTCGTTTGTCGTGGACGGGCACAACACGTACCAGAAACCAGCGATACTGTCCGTCAGCACCTCGACGTAGGCGGGCTTCGCAGTCAAAAGGTTTGCCCGTCGCCAGCGCCGTCCGCTCACGTTCGAGAACTCTCTTCAGGTCGTCGGGATGCACAGCGGCCCTCCAGGCTGAGCTTGCCGTCTGTTCCACGCTCATCCCCGTATACTCGGTCCATCCTTTGTTCACAAACGTGCCATCTCCACGCGAGGAAGTAACAAACGCCAAAGCTGGCATGCTTTCAACAGCTTCGCGAAACTTTTTCTCTTGTTCTTTCAGTTGCCGGATCCTTAATTGATAAATAGCCCAGAGCAGCGCCAGGAACGCGACTGCGCAGAGGACGCGAAACCAGCTTGTCTGGTAATAGGCGGGGTCCACTGAGAACTCAAGCGTATCTCCCTGCTCGTTCCAAACCCCGCTGTTGTTGCATGCAATTACGCGAAAGCGGTAGGTGCCAGGCGCAAGGTTTGAATATTGCACCTTCCGGTCGCTTGTAGCCACGCTCCAATCCGGATCCTGACCCTCCAGCTTGTAACGAAAGCGAACCTTTTCTGGCACTGTCAGGCTGAGGGCCGTATACTCAATCGCCACGTTCCGGACGAGCGCAGGCAGGTGTATGCCGGACGCCGCATCCTCGGTTTTGCCGTCAGCCGTAACCTGCTCAATGTGTACGGGCGGAGGAACCGTATTGATACCGACGTGCGATGGATCGATGACGGTCAGCTCGACATTTTCGAACCAGATTTTTCCATCTGGCGACCTGGAAACGTGAGGCCTGGTGGGAAGCAGGATACTGCGCAATGAGATTCCATCGGAGTGGTCGAATACGGTCGGTTCAACGTTTCGCTTCGGCTCCCGGATCCATGCTTCCATCTCGCTTCGCTCTATACGCAAAAGCCCGCAGGCCGTGTAGAGCCAGTAGGAAGACTCGCCGTCTTCCATTACCCAATGAACCGTGTCGCACGGCAATCCGTTCGCGGTGGTGAGCGTCGCAACATCTCCGTTCGCGATCCGGCTGAGGCCCTGTTCTCCCGCTACCCAGAGTGCTCCGTCGCGCGCACGGAATAAGTTATACACTCTTCGGCCAACCGCATCCGGCCCGCTCAACCGCAAACGCCGGATTTGACCTGCGTGGTAATAAGCAATCCCGCCTGGAAACAGTCCTGCCCAGACTCCACCATCGGGATCCACGACGAGTCCGGCGCCGGGTCCGCCACCAAGAGCTTTCCAGGGAACAGTCTCAATTACCTTGCCATCGACGAGATGAACCAAACCGTAATCATTAGGGTTGTTCATCAGTTGAAGCCACAAGCCCCCGTGGTAATCGCTGGCCATGGCCGTTATGATCCCACCGGGCACAAAGGGTACGGTACGGAACCTCCCTGCTTCGAATACCACCAGCCTGGAATGCGCCCAAAGCCAGACTCGACCATCCTCGTCCTCGCATAGTGTTCCGAGATTGTTGCCCGGCAGTCCTTGATCGGTTCGCGCCCGGTAAGCTCTGATTCCTCCGTCTTTCAAACGATCGAGACCTTCCGCGGTGCCTGCCCAGATGCTTCCATCGCGAGCAGCCAGGACACTATATAGCGCATGCGTCATTGTCAAGGAGTCGAAAGGCAATGTGCGGAAGCTGTCGAGACCTTCCGAGGTGCAGATCCAAATAGTTCCTTCACGGTCTTCCAAGATGTCCAGAATCGCGTCGCTCGATAGACCGTCACTGTGCGTGATCAGGCGTGTCGCACCCTGATAGGAGTACAACAGGCCACGAGATGTGCCGATCCACAGAGCACCTTGCCGATCACGGATAAGGGATTGCGCGGTCAAGGGCGACGGGGCCCCCGGAACCTGATAGTCCTTGATTTTTCCGTCGACGATTTGTCGAACCTTCCCATCGAAGCAGATAAGGACGGGACGATCCTCACCTCGTGTGGAGGATGTGGTTGCGCCGGTTACGTAGCGCACCGGCAGTCCGGAGCTCAGGCACCATAGTCCTGTTTCGGCTACTGCCCACACACCACCGTCGGTGTCTGTTTTCAGGGAAATTGCCGCGGTCCCAAGGCTTCCGTCGTCGCCGTAACATGTGACGTGTCCGCTCCGGATCGCGCAAAGTCTCGCTTTTGCTTCTGCATGACCCCATCCGCCCGCCCAAACGGTGCCGTTCCGGTCCTCGATCACCGTGTTGACGAAGAACCCCGACAGTTCCGGGTATTGGGTCAGCTGGCCATTCTTCCAACTGGCCAGCCCCCCGCTGGTACCGATCCAGAGAGTGCCGTCGCGTGCTCCTAACAGCTTCATCAGACCGCCGGGAAGGTGTTGGCCCGGGGGCGGCGTCCACGAGAAAATGCGAAGTCCGTCGAACCGAATGAGACCAGAGTCGACGCCCAACCAGAGATAGCCGTCAGAAGTCTGAGCGATGGTTCCGACCCTGCTCAAAGCACTGTTTTGAGCAGTCCATGAGCGGTGCGCGTAATGCCAGAAGCCACCTTCTGCGTCCCCGGCGCGCACAAACGGACAGGCGCAGCACGCGAGCAGTATGCTCAGCGCAATATGGGCTCTACTCTGTCGGTGCGCCTTCCCCATCGAACTTATCCTTCGCGGTACCGCGGAATGGTGAACTGAACTGTCGCCCCTGCACCATCATTCGCAGTCGCCCAAATGCGGCCTCCGTGGCTCAGCACAATCGAACGGCTGATAGACAGTCCCATACCCATACCGCCGGATCTTGTACTGTAGAACGGTTCAAACATCCGCTCAATCGTGCTTGGATCAAGTCCTTTTCCTGTGTCCTGAACCATTATGCTTACATGATCGAGCTCATTCCAGGTGCGAATGAGCAATCGCTTTGACTCGCTCTGAGTCATCGCGTCCAGTGCATTCATGACGATATTGAGCACAACCTGCTGAAGTTGGACGCGATCGCCTAGGATAGGAGAAAGGCTCTCCGCAAACTCTGTGTGAATGACGACTTTTTTCTTCCTTGCCTCATCCGCAATCAACGCCAGCACTTCGCTGACACTTTCATTCAAGTCCAGCTTTGCTTTTGGCGCCGCCTCTTTCCGGGCCAATTCGCGAATGCGGGTGATTATGTCGCCCGCCCTCCTGCCATCGCGGACGATTCGATGAGCCGCCTCCCGCGCCTCCTCAAGATTGGGCGGAGTCGAGGCAAGCCACCGCAAACAAGCACTGCCGTTGCTTACAACTCCTGACAGCGGCTGATTGATTTCATGCGCGATTGATGCCGTCATTTCACCAATGACGTTCACACGATTAATGTGCGCAAGTTCTGCTTCCAACTGGTAGACACGCTTGCGCTCCAGCTCGGCCTGCCGCCGTCCAGTGATGTCGCGAGCAATCGCCAGGAAGAGTCGCTGGGCGTCTTGCGAGAATGGCCGTACCCGAACTTCGACTGGCAAAACGGTCCCATCCTTCCGCCGAAGACGAGACTCGAAGGCGAATAGCTCTCCTGTCTTTAACCGTTCATCGACCGATCGGAAGAAAGCTGGATCCTCGTCCGGGGCGACGAGGTCTCGGGGAGTCATCCCGATCAGTTCCTCGCGCGTATAGCCCAAAAGCTCGCAGGCGTATTGGTTGACATCGATAAGTCTTCCATCGTCGCCTCGCAGCAGGATCGCATCGGCCGCGTGATCCACTAGAGTTCTGAAGCGTGCTTCGCTTGCACGCAGCTCTCCTTCGGCGCGAACATGAGCCGTGACATCGACGTTTGTGCCGACGTATTCAATCAGTTCTCCCGCCTGGTTAAGAACCGCGCGGGTCGCAAAACGAATGTACTTAATGGTTTCGTCGGGCAACACGATCCGAAAGTCGGCAGTGTAAACCATGGGCGAATTGTTTTCGTCGCTTCGAAGCCTCCTATGGACTTCCTTGGCCACTCCATCCGCGAATACCACGCGGTGATCCGCCACGCCGTGCTGTTCGAGCCCATACGCCAACGCCCTCTCCATGTGTTCGCGCACCCTTTCGCGATCTTCGGGATGAATCCGTTCCCAAGCGATTTCAGGAGGTGGCACTCCGTTCGCTGGATCGAAGTCCCAGATCCGGTACATTTCATCGGACCAGTAGTTAGGCTTCTCTCCTTTGACGACCCAAGCCCAGCTGCCTGTGTGGGTCAGCCTTTGCGTTTCGGCTAGATAAGCTTCACTGCGAAGCAATTCATGATCGGCCCGCTTACGCTCGGTGATGTCACTGACGACCCCATCAATCCGAAGATGTTTTCCCGAGCATGTCGCCACTCCAGAATCGCGAATCCAGCGAATCTCGCCATTCGCATGCAAAATGCGATACTCGCCTTGGGCCAGTTCAACTTCTCCGCTTGCCAAGCGCTGGGCAGCGGTGGCCACGCGCGCTTTGTCGTCCGCGTGAACGATGCTGAACCATGCATCAGGATCGCTGAGGAAGAAGGATGCCGGTCGCCCCGTGATCTTCTCAACGGCCGGCGAGTAGTATCTATACTTCCAATTTCCTTGTTCATCGAGCTCTGCGCTCCAGAGGCAATCCGGAACTGAGGCCATCACCCGCTGCAACTCGTCAGCGGTGTCGCGCAACTTTTCTTCGGCCCGCCTGCGATCTTCAATGTCTATTGCCGACAAATACCACCGCATGATCCGCCCCTGTTCGTCGCGCAAGGGATTGTCGCGGAACAGGAACCAGCGATACTCTCCATCCGCTCTAAGAAACCGTGCTTCGAATTCGTGTGGGGCCTCACTTCCCGATCCGGTGTACGCCCCCTTCGCAACGTGCTCCCGGTCATCCGGATGGAAGAACCAGAGAGGATCGGCTATCCCTTGCCATTGCTCGAGAGTTAACCCAATGTAAGCGAGCGCTGGCTTGTTGGCATAGAGACGTTTCCGGTCAGGCCCGAATACCGCCACTAGGAGCGGCGTGAAATCGAGGACCGCTTGTAGTTCCTTCTCCTGTTGTCTGACTTTTTCTTCAGCGCGCCTCCGTTCTTCGATATGTTCTTTAAGAAGCAGCTCTCTCGCCTGACTCTGCAGCGCAAGAAAGCTGGTGATGGTGATTGCCGCAATACCGATTAAGGTATTGGCGACTCCCAACAAGGCCTCGCCCTTGGGCGGCGTCAAAAGTGCGCTGGTCACAGCCAGGATCACGCATGCAACGGCTACGAATGCCGTGCCGCGCCGCCGCAAAAACCGGCCCGCCACGAGGATAACTACGACGTAAAGGACGGAGACCGAAAACTCGAAGGGTGTCAAGGTGTCAGCGACAAAGATCGCACCGGCAAGTAGTGCTGTTGCCACATAGGCCCAGGGGGATGCCGCTGTTACGAGATCTGGCACTTTCGATACCCTACTGTTTACGCTGCTTGCCATAGATCCTTCTCCCGCGACGAGGAAGTCAGAGTGCAGAGCTGCCGAATGACAATCAATGCGACCAAACTGTGGATTGTGACCTAATCAACGGCCAACTGCAAAAAGGGAAAATTCGGAGCCAGCCGGCACAGTTTAGAGGCTAGACATACTCTTCAGGGAAGTACCCGAAAGAATTTTAATCCAATTCAACCGAAACCTTCAGCCCGATGTCTTGTTTTCTTCCGTCGGAGCTGATGGCCGCTAGCCGGTGGGCTCTCGCAGCGGCAATTCAACTGGCCAATCCGAACCAGATAAGCAAGAGAATCCGGATCTGCTTGTGGATCTCAAAGCCTGAGCTATTGGCGGGACACCGTCCCCGCCCAGCCCGCCGACGTTTTTAGCGGGAACTCCTACTCCCGCAAACAGATGGGCGATCAACAAATCGCCAAAATTGCAAATTCGCAAAACCTGCGAGTTCGCGAGTGGACTAAGCCTCTTCCTTTCAATGTCTGTGGATGGCAAGAGTCGTGCATTGTAGGACGGCGAGACGCCTCGGACCAAGTGTTCAGAATCGGCAGGGTCTCGAGCGCAGAAATCAAGAAAAGACAGGAGAGGGGAATGAATACCGAGATCACAATCCATCCGAAGCTGCAGCATTGCGGGCTGACAACTGGCAACTTGGACGCCATGCTCGAGTGGTATGGCAAAGTGCTGGGCATTACGGTAAATAAGCGCGTTTCGGCGCCTAAAGGAACACCGTTCAAGACCGTCGCGTTTGCCAGCAATGATGAATGCAACCACCGCCTGTCCTTCTTTGAGACGCCGGGCCTCCCGGCCGATAGTGACAGAGACCGTCACGCAAGGGTGCAACATATCGCTTTCGAATACCTGACGCTAGACGATCTGCTTGGCACTTACGTGCGGCTCAAGAAACTCGGTATCCCGCTCCTTTGGGCCGCGGACCAGTTCATTCAAACGGCGATTTATTACGCCGATCCTGATGGGAACATCATCGAGCTCAACGTCAACAATTTTCCGAGCGACTGGACGGTCACGGAGCAGTTGAAGAATCTACCTGCTCGCCTGCACATGAATGTCGATCCTGAGAAGCTGATTGCGGCGCGCAAGTCAGGCGCGTCGCCTTGGGAAGTGCATGAGCGTGCCGTGGCCGGAGAATTCGCCGCGCCCGCTTCATACGAGCTCCATACAACCCGCTGGTAATCGGCTTATGGAGGCGCGCAAACAGATGAAATCCAAGGCTACAACCGCGGCACGCGTGCTTCTTGGGCTGGTGTTTCTAGGCTTCGGCTTAAACGGGCTTCTGCATTTGTTCCCGTTGCCACCAGCCCAAGGCGCGGCTGCGGTGTTCATCAATGGACTGCTCGCCAGCCGGTATTTCTTCCCGCTGTTGTTTGTGATCTATGTGGTCACTGGGACCGCGCTCCTGATTGGCCGCTTCGTGCCGCTCGCATTGACAGTGCTTGCGCCGGTCATCGTGAATGTTGCCGTTATGCATCTGTTCGTTCCCTCATCTCTAGCGGAAATTGGTCTTGCGGCCCTCGTCACCGTGCTCGCGATCTTTCTGGCCTGGTGCTACCGCGCGGCGTTCCGGCCACTGCTCCGCGCACGTGATGAATTCGCGTCGGTCGATGCTCGTGGAAATGAGGAGAACCCGAATGAGCGGAAGTAAACTTTACGCAAAGCTGAAATACCGCGACGTCAAAGGCAGCCGAATGGCCTACATCGATGAGGGCGCCGGCGATGCAATCGTATTTCAGCACGGACAGCCCGTTTCGTCGTACGTATGGCGAAACGTCATGCCGCACTTGCAAGGAATGGGACGCCTCATCGCCTGCGATTTCATCGGTATGGGCGGATCCGACAAGCTCGACCCATCTCTGGGGCCAGACCGCTATAGCCTCGTAAGCCAGAGGAATTATCTATTTGACTTGTGGGATCAGCTGGATCTCGGAGATCGCGTAGTACTCGTCCTCGACGACTGGGGCGCTGTCCTCGGATTTGATTGGGCCCGGCACAACAGTCACCGCGTCCAGGGAATCGTTCATATGGAGGCCCTTGCTGCCCCATTGAATTGGTCAGATCTTCCCGAGTACGCACACCCTCTGTTCAGAGCGCTCCGATCGCCAGAAGGCGAACGAATGGTTCTGGAAGAGAATTTATTCATTGAAAAAGTTCTGCCTCAGGCCGTCATGCGCGAGCTCACCGAGGATGAGCTGGAGGTGTACCGGCAACCCTTCCGAAACGCAGGTGAAGATCGCAGGGCGATGCTGTCATGGCCCCGTAGTCTTCCGATCCAGGGCGAGCCCCCAAACGTTGTCGAGATTGTGAACGAGAACGGAAGCTGGTTGGCGCAGAGCGATCTTCCGAAGTTGTTCATCAATGGCGAACCAGGCACGCTCGCCCACGGCCGCTTGCGCGAAATCATCCGCAGTTGGCCAAACCAAATCGAAATAAGCGTGAATGGTCGAAAGTTGTTGCAAGAGGACAGTCCGAACGTGATGGGAGCGGCCATTGCGGAGTTCGTTGAGAGATTAAGAAGGCCCGATAGCCAGCCAAGATCTGCAACGCAATGACTTAAGTCCATACTGAGCCTGCACGTCGCTGCACAACGAACCTGCCGGTAGCACGAATGAGAGGTCGTCCTGATGCTGAACCCGATTGCATTCCTCGGCGAGATCAGTTTATTTGGCCTTCGTGCAGTCAAGGATACCTTCGACCCACCTTTCGAGGCGAACCAAGTCCGCATGCAAATGAATGAGGTTGGAGCCAGATCGCTCCCTCTCGTTCTTGCCTCCGGCTTCGCGTTGGGCATGGTGATGAGCCTGCACACTCGCGGAACTCTGGTGACCTTTGGAGCTACTGCACTGATTCCCACTGTGCAAGCGATGGCATTCTTTGTCGAGATTGGCCCTCTGGTCGCGGGGTTGTTGGTAGCAGGCAGAGTGGGCGCCGGGATAGGTGCAGTAATCGCGAATATGAGGGTCACCGAACAGATAGATGGTATCGAGTCCTTGTCCGTTGACTCATTCAAATTCCTGGTTGTGCCTCGTGTGCTTGCCTGTGTATTGATGCTGCCCCTATTAACCATCTTTATGGATTGTGCCGGCTTGTTGGGCGGATATCTTTCGGAATTGGCAGTTTCACACATATCCATGGAGCTCTATCTCTCGCGGGCGTTCATGTACCTCGAATGGCCAAACTTCATTGCACCTGTGATGAAGACAGCCGTATTCGGCTTCATTATCGGAACGGCTTCCTCTTATTTTGGATACACAACAGATGAAGGCGCGCAGGGTGTCGGGCACGCGGCCACGAATAGCGTTGTCGTGTCTTCACTACTTATCATCCTGGCCGATGTGGTTTTGGTGAAATGCATCCTCTTTCTTTTTCCGGAGAATGGGCTATGACCGGAATGCACAGACCCATTGTCGCTTTCGAACAAGTGTCGAAGGCATTTGGCGAGAAACAGGTTCTCCGCGATGTTTCGTTTGAGGTCAATGCCGGAGAGATTCTCTGCATACTGGGCCGTAGCGGCACTGGCAAGAGCGTGACATTGAAGTTGTTAATTGCTCTTCAGCGTCCCGACCACGGAAAGATCTGGATTGACGACGATGAGATCACCTCGATGGATGCTCGAGGACTTTCGAAAGTGCGCCGCAAAATGGGATTTCTGTTTCAAGATGCTGCCTTATTTGATGATCTGACGGTTTATGAGAACCTGGCTTTGCCTCTCGCACGCCTTACCGGTAAGCCCCGCGATGAAATCGACAGTGCTGTCACGAAGGTCTTGAAGCAGGTGGGGCTGGCCTGTGATACGCAGAAAAGGCCATCCGCACTTTCGGGCGGCATGCGGAAGCGTGCCGGACTAGCACGCGCATTAATTCTCAATCCCAAGGTGTTGCTTGCCGACGAACCAAGCAGCGGGCTGGACCGGATTACCGCTTCGGAAATTGACGATCTATTGCTGCGGCAACGAAGCGAGAACAACACGACAATTCTGGTTGTTACCCATGACGTGCACGGGGCGAGAAAAATAGGTGACAAGTTCGGCGTTCTCGATAAAGGCCGCATGATTGCATTTGGCACAGCTCACGAAGTTGAAAGCAGTGAAAACGAGGTAGCGCGACGACTGATATCGGAATGGTGACAACCATGAATAGGAATCTATCTGTCGGTTTGTTCACATTGGCCGGGCTTGCGCTGTTCACAGCAGGTCTTTTCATGATCGGCAGCCGCCACGAGGCATTCGAGCGCCACTTGGTGCTTTATTCCGAATTCTCTGATCTTTCAGGGATCGCAAAAGGTTCAAAAGTGCAGGTTGCTGGCATGGACGCAGGTCGCGTGTTGCAGATTGACATTCCGACCTCGGTATCGTCGAAGTTCCGGGTGCAGATCCAGATTGATGACAGGCTGCACTCGATTGTCCGCAGGGACTCCGTGGTCACCATTGACACAGAAGGAATTGTGGGCAATACCTACCTGTCCATCAGCCCCGGTAGCGCCGCGGCGCCCGGGGTCAATTCGGGCGACACCCTGCCCAGCAAGGAGGCGATTGAACTTTCAGACCTGCTGAACAAGGCTGTCGTCACAGTCGATGATTTTGACTCCGCCATACATACCGTGAATGGGCAGTTGGTTGCGCTCTCAGACGGCCTCAATAGCACCCTTGCTGACGCGCGCGGAACGTTGACAAATGTCAACGACGTTGTTCTGGACCTGAAGAACGGAAAGGGAACCGCCGGCATGCTTCTTACCGACGCAGACGTCGCCGACCAGATTCGTCGCACCATTGCTCACACGGAGCAAGCCACAACAAACCTGCAGATGACTTCACAGCGGTTAGATAGTCTGCTTGCGGATGTCCAGTCCAGAGAATTCCCGAAAAAGGTGGATCAAACCCTGAGTACCGTTAATGAGACGGTCTCCAGGCTCGATACGACAACAGGACAAGTCGAACAATTTGTGTCGGATGTTTCAGAGCCAGATGAGCGCGGCGTTCCCCCGGGCGTGAATATGCGAGAAACGATATCAACTGCAAATGCAGTGACGGGGAACCTTGCGGATTTGAGCGAAGCCCTCAAACACAATTTTCTACTGCGCGGATTCTTCAGGCGGCGTGGCTTTTATAACCTAACGAACCTCTCCCCCACCTTCTATAGGGCCGACCGGGAATTTATCGATTCGAAGAACCGTCGATTGTGGATCAGCGCTGAGCAGATCTTCCTACTGAATGGACGCGGACGAGAGGAGCTCAGCCAACAAGGCAAGGTCCTTCTGGACCAGGCGCTGTCGCAGTACGGCGATTCCATGCTGGACGACCCAATGGTCATCGAGGGGTATGCAAGCGGAGGCGGTATCAGCCAGAATGTCGATCGTTCACGGGAACGGGCAGTTGCGGTGCGAAATTACATTTGTGAACACTTTCATCTAGGTACGCTTGGCGTCGGTGCCGTAGCATTGGACGATCGACCGCCGCATGCAACGGGAAGGAAGACCTGGGATGGTATATCCATCGTCCTCTTGCAAAATGAAACGGACTAACGCGCGGATCGTTGAGAACGGAGGGAAGGGAGCAAGTTATCACGCCAGGCGTGGACGGCGGATCGCAAATTGCGGGGGGATTAAATGAGCATCGGCTTAAAGCGCGAGAATCAAAGGAATGGGTTGGCGGGGCCGACCGACTACGCAACTGCTGAAGAATTCGCGAGCCTGTTCGAATCCGAGCGAGAGCCGCTTTTTCGTTTGGCATGGCTACTAACTGCCAGTTCGGAGAAAGCAGAGCAAGGCCTTAGCCTTGCGCTGTCGGACTGCAGGTTGAACGGTTCGGTTTCGACGGACTGGATCTTTTCGTGGGCTCGTCGGGCCATCGTCCGGAATGCTATTCAGCTGATCCTACGCCCGGAATTGGCATTGTCTGCCCAGAATCCGAATGGCGACGGCCATTACGGTAACTCGCAAGCGATTTCGGCAGCGACGACACATCGTATAGATGATCTGTCGATCCTGAAAATGCCCGATTTCGTGCGCCTCGTTTTCGTCATCACCGTTCTTGAGCACATGTCGATCCAGGATTGCGCCCTGCTCATGGGCCGATCACCAAAGGAGGTACTCGACGCGCAGAAGCGCGCGATGCGTATCTCATCCTTCCCAGAACGTGATTTTAATGCTTCCTTCGAGGGCGGAGAAGCTGAGCGCGATGACACGTGTGAAAAGCTATTCGATAACTGAAGCCGACGATGGCACAGTGCTTCCCAAAAGGCTAAGACCGCTTTGATTCGGCCATGCCGGCCAGCTTCTCGGCGCGTCTGCCAACTTTCTTCAACAACTCTTCGAGGTGATTTTGTTCGTGGGGAGACAATTCGTCAAAAACACGTTTCAGAAGCGAGGTGTGCATCTTGAACAGTGGAACGAACATGGTCCGACCCTTTGGGGTGAGGGAGACCGTTCGTACGCGCCGATCGGACTCGCTCTCCACCCGGCCGACCAGCCCCTTTTTATACAGCCGGTCCACAGCTACGCTTACCGACCCTGGATTGAGGTCCACTTTCGGGCCGATCGTGTTGACTGGCAGTGGACCCTGGTCCAATAGGACGCTAAGGACTCTGAAATCTGAATTCCCCAAGCCCTTCTCGAGTATGGACGGAAGAAGGAAACTCGTGATCGCCTGCCGCGCTTTCAATAGGACGACCCAGGTATGGATGGCTTCCGGTGCTTTGACTTTTTCCATAAAAATCTGAACCCACATCAGTATAGTCCGCATCTATTATATCGATATCGATAAAATCGATATCGATAAACAATCATTCAGGAGCTTGACCATGGCGACCTTGCTTTATATCAGCGTCAGTCCGCGCGGCAACTACTCGATTTCCAGGCAACTCGGCGACGCAGCGGTAAGCAGCTGGAAAGCCAAGAATCCGAACGGGCGCGTCATCGAACGGGATCTCGCAAAAACCACGCTCACGTTTGTGGATCTGGACTGGATTCAGGGCGCATTTTCTCCTCCGGAACACCACACCGCGAGTCACAAGAAGGCACTTGCTTTATCGGACCAGTTAGTTGCGGAGCTTCTCGAGGCAAACGAGATCATCCTCGCCACCCCAATGTACAACTTCGCCACTCCCGCAGCGCTCAAGGCCTGGATCGACCACATTGTGCGTGCTGGAAAAACGTTTCGCTACACCACCGCGGGCAGACCGGAAGGTTTGGTCGCCGACAAGAAAGTTCTTGCCATTATCGCCAGCGGCGGAAGCTACGCGGAAAGCTCCGGGATGACCGCGCTCGACCACGAGGTCCCTTATCTCCGCTTCATCTTTGGATATATGGGCATTCGCGACGTGAGATTCGTCCAGGCGGGAGGCACAGGTCACGTCCAACAGGGCAAGATTTCCCCGGAGGCTTTTCTATCGCCCTATCTGAACGAAGTTGCCGCTGCGATCTGATCGGATCGCAGCAGAGCTCGAATACGAAAATCTTGAACAAGAAGGAGATTCAACATGAAAATCGCTTCCACAATCGCCCGCTACCTGCTGGGTGTTATCTTCCTTGTCTTCGGGCTGAATGGCTTCCTCCATTTCATGCCCATGCCCCTACCTCCAGGCGTCGCGGGCCAGTTCTTCATGGCCCTCGGTATCTCCCACTACTTCGCTGTTGTTTTCCTACTTGAGTTTGTCGCTGGCGTGTTGCTGCTTACCGGGCGCTACGTTCCTCTGGCGCTCGCCATCATTGCACCCGTCGTGGTCAACATCCTGTGCTTCCACGCCTTCATGGCGCCAAGTGGCCTGCCCATGGCGGTGATCCTTGTGGTTCTTTGGCTGTTGGCGGTCGTTAAGGTCCGTTCGGCGTTTGCAGGCCTCTTCCTGAAGGCCGTCTGACCAAAGTCCCCTTGGAGACCCTTTGAACCAACGAACGCCGCTTGCGATCGCGAGGTCGCGGCTGCGTTCTCGGAAAACAGAGGAGCTGTTGCTATGGCAATTGAGTTCTCTCCCGCTATCTCGTCTCGCCAGAACGCCAGCAGCGGCACATTCTCGGTCCGTGCTATCGACCTCAATGCGTTCGGCGAATGGGGCTCTCCGGTTTTGGTGTTGGATCACTTCCGCGTCACCGGCCGGCCATTTCCACCCCATCCGCATGCCGGCTTTTCCGCGGTCACGTCCGTTTTCGAAGATTCGCAAGGCGGGCTCCGCAGCCGCGACTCACTCGGCAATGACCTGATCACCGGGCCGGGCGGCATCGTTTGGACAGAAGCCGGTAGTGGTCTCCTTCACGAAGAAGTCCCCGCCGAAACCGGGCGCGAATTGCACGCTGTTCAAATCTTCGTCAATCTCAGCGCCAGGAATAAACTCGTCCCCCCGCGATTGCTTCGCCTTGAAAGCTCCGAGGTGCCGGAGTGGCGCAGCACCGCTGGCGAACGAGTGCGCGTTGTCGTTGGATCGTTCCACGGGATCAATTCGCCGCTCACCCCGGCGGAGCCTTTCAATCTGCTTGATGCTTGGGTCCCAGACGAGATCTCATTCAGCCTTCCCGAGGAGCACAATTCGCTAATCTATGTGCTCTCAGGCCAGGCAAGAGTGTGCACCGATGATGGCAAGCAACAAGAGATGAGAGGCGAACAGGCTCTTGCGGTCCACGGCCAGGGGCGTGTATCACTCCGGGCTATTCGTCCCGCACATGCCCTCATTCTCCTCGGCGCTGAGATCCGTGAGTCAGTCCGGGTCTATGGTCCCTTCATCATGAGCGAGCAGTGGCAGATTGAGGCTGCTGCGACGCGATATCGCAACGGAGGGATGGGCCATCTCGAGCCGATCTCGAGTGAATGAGCAGAAGCCACCCCCAGCCTGATCGGATCGAACCGCCCTTCCATTACCTCTTTATTGACCCGCGCAGAAGCGTTTGCAGCAGGCTTGGCCTGCCCTCAGTCGGCTCGCGTGTGCTTGAACGAGGAACCATACCACACAGCCTCGTATCGAATCGCACACATTACATTCCGGTTTCCCCTCAAGAATCCCATTTGACAGTTTCAAACAAACGCTTTAAATAGTGTTATATGACAAAGATCGCTAAAGTTCAGGCTCAGCCCGATGAAACGAGACAGAAGCTCATCGAAGCAGCCGGAGAGGTGATTGCCGATGTCGGCTTCGAGAACGCAACCGTGCGGGAGATCTGCTCGCGGGCGGGAGCCAATATCGCTGCAGTAAATTATCACTTCCGGGACAAACTGGGCCTCTATACCGAAGTCCTTAAGTCCGCCATGATGGCGCAACAGGCTGCAACTCCCAATGCGGACATGGCGCATCCGCCGGACCCGCGGGCTGGTCTGAAGACGCTGATTCACGACTGGCTGGGAAGGATGACGGAGGGCAACAAGCGTGCCTGGCTTGCGCGCATCATGGCGCATGAGATGTCCCATCCTACGCCCGCGCTCGATCGTGTGGCGGAGGCGATGGGGCCCAATTACCTGCAATTCAGAAAGCTGGTGGGCAAAATCATCGGCCGCGATCCCGACGACGCGCGCACGCGCATGTGCGTGCACAGCGTCGTCGGCCAGGTGCTGCAATACACGCAGTCGCGGCCGATGCTCGAACGGCTGTGGCCTAACCTGGATCTGGACAACGAAAAGCAACGCCGCGCGATCGCCGATCATATTGTGGCTTTTTCTCTGGCCGGCATGGAGCCGTTTACACGAGGGAAAGGCGAGTCGGCTACGAAGAAGCCGCGCTGATTCAGCCTGCCTGCGCCAGCGGCTGCATGCAGTGTGGGCTGGTGCTGTGGCGCGCAGGGTCCCTTAATTCCAGAAAAGGAATGTCTGTCTCGCGTCGCTGCATTGTGCTGCGTGCAGATTCGTTGCAACCGCAGGAGCCTCTGCGGCATCTCATGTGTATACTGGAATGAAACAGGCGCTTCAAACGTATGTTTCTATGCGATCTGCTTATCAGGATTGGCCGGGCGAAAGATCATCGCCTGTCGGAGCACTGGAGCGGCAGACCAGCGAGAGGAGAATTCATATGAATACCGAAGTTGTCGCCCACCCCAAACTGGCGCATTACGGCCTGCTCACGGCGAATTTGGACGCCATGGTCGAATGGTACGGCATGGTACTTGGCATGTCGGTCAATCATCGCTCGAAGATTCCACTTATCGCCCGCATCACACGTCAGGGGCCGCCATTTTCAGCATTTGCGTTTGTCAGTAACGACGATATGGATCACCGGATTGTGTTCTTCGAAATGTCCGACGCAGCCATCGATCCGGACAAGAGGCGCCATACCGGGCTACAACACATTGCATTTGAATATGCGTCCCTGGATGAATTGCTCGGCACCTATGTACGCCTGAAGGGTTTGGGCATCCAGATGCTATGGGCAGCCGATCATGGCGTTGGAACCTCTATTTACTACGAAGACCCCGACCGAAACGTCGTCGAGATTTTTGTCAACAACTTTGGCAGTCCATCCAAGGCAACCGAATACCTCAAGACGGCGAATCCGGGGAGGCCTGCCCAGATCGACCCGGACAAGTTGTTCGCGGCATTCGAGACGGGGGCACCCGCCCGGGATTTGCACGAGCGCGCCATGGCAGGGGAGTTCGCGCCGGCGGAATCGTTCGATCCTCGCACACATTTCTGAGTGATTGCACTTTGGAGAAGAAGTCAGTTTTCTTTCGCCAGCCGCCGATACAACGCGGGATCAAGATCCTGGAGGCCCATGATGCTGTGCAGGTGGTTGACAGAGATCCACGGCAGCCAGGTACGGTGGGCGCCGATGCCTCTTACCCCAGGTCCCAAGCGCCAGTGTTCCTGCTGCCATCCTGGTCCCAGCAGGTCATAGGTGCGGTCTGGCAGCGCGAGCATGCTTTTGGTATCGAAGATGAGGACGCGCGCCACATCGAGATAGTGCGGGTCGTGGGTATCTTCAAAGAGACGGGCATACGTTGGCGCGGCCCAATCCAGATACTCATCGACCTCGCCGGGGACGTTCGAGGCAATCCCTGTTACCCCCACGGTGGAGACACCATGTTTCCAGCCCAACTCTGAATCGGGGAGGCCTGGCGCCATCGGGACATCCCAGAGCCAGATGTAGGTCTCGGCGTAGTTGGCCGCCATTTTGGCGCGGTCCAACCACTTGGATTCCTTCGTGCGATCGTAAAGGGCCAGGTAAGCCTCCATCGACAGCATTCCGGATTCTTTGTCGGCGGCATCGCCGCCCGTTGCGCCGATGTAGACGCCGCGGCTGCCATAATTCATCCAGATGTAGTCCGCTGCGCGAACGGCCGCGCCAAGATACTTCTTGTCGCCAGTCTCGCTGGTCATCTCTGCAAGCAAGGGCACGGGTGCATAGCTGGTGGCGCCGGAGGCATTTTTCGCCTTTCCAGTTCCGCCCTGAAAGCTCTCGGGGAAGGAGCCGTCTTCCCGCTGCTGGGCAAGGAGCCAGTCGCTGTACGACTTGACCCAAGCGAACCACTCAGGGTGCTGGCGGCCGTGAGCACGCTCATATCGGTAGTTGTCGAGCATGGCGCGGACGCCTTCTCCGGTAGCGCGGAGAGCAAAGGAGGGTTCGCCCCGCACGGCGCTTGCTTTTCCGGTGCGAATATCGAAGCCCTCGCCGGCGAGAAAGGGAGACGCGGGATCGAGCCGAAGGAAACTGTCGATGATCATCAGGCCGAGCTTACGCAGCCTCTGGCCGCGGGGGCCGGGATCGCGGTCGGCTTCCACCAGGAACTGGCCTGCCGCCTCAATGTTCTTGCCGCAGAAGCCCATGGTGATCTTAGGCCAAAGATCGAGCTCGGCTGCCTTGGGGTCGATATCGATGCCAAGGCTCCGGGCAAATCTGACTATGTCGTCGAGGTCAGGCACCGGAGGCACGCGGGCGAAGAAGGGATTTTGCGCCATCAACAAGGCAGGACGGAAGGAGCCGGGCTTGCCAGAGACCGAATCCGTAACGAAGGGAATGCCGGCGCGATCATCAACGACAAGAACGCGGTCCGCCAGGTGATCGATCAACGTACGGCGAACAACATCGAGGTTCAGGCGCATGATTGGCGGATTCAGGGTCTGCCACGCCCAACGCCATGCATCGCGTTCCATGGCGAGGAAGGAGTCGCCGTCACCGAAGCGGAACCCGACCTGATAGTTCTGGGCAAACCCCGTCTTGACGGGGTTGTAACGCCGCCGCACCAGAGGCGTGATGGGAATGGCCGGGCGGCCACCGAATCCAGGGCCGCCCGAGAACTCGTTGGTCGTGCCCGGAAGCCAGAAGCCTAACGCGATTCCGCCCTCGGGATCTTCGCGGGCGCCCAGCGCGCCGAAGCGAAGGTTCTCGTCAATAATCGGCGTGTCCGGGTGCGCCGTGGTTTCGGTCGCGGTAGTATCGCCGTGCGGCGCCATGTCCATCACGGCCAACCAGCGTCCGCCTCGGAACCAGAGGCCGAACAGCGCCGCCGAGAGATAGTCCTCGCGTATTGAGAAACATTTGGCGTTGTAATACTCGCTGCCGCCCGGCGCAGTGGCCCGGGTGTACGGCTCGCCGTAAAGCAGGCCCGGGGCGAGAAAATCTGCATCCTTCCACGAGGCCTCGGGGCCGGTCACGAGACGAATCGCCGAGTAGAAGCCAGCGCTTTCCTCATTGCCGGTCACAATGACGTTTCGACTGAGCGACAAGACGTCGCCTGAGATCTTCCAGTGGTCTTCGACGACAAATGTCGCCACGCTGTCGCCCACTTTAGCCTTGGCGACGACTTCGAGCCGTTCCTTCTGCACGGATTGGTAGCCGGCGGAAAGTTCGCTTACGTTTCCCTCGCCGCGATAAACCTCGATTTGCGCGGGCTTCGGTTGCGTCAGGCGTCGAACGGAATCGCCGGTGACTTCGATGCCCCACTCCCCGGATACCTCGCAGACAAACGTGACCGTGGCGCCGTTAGCGAGATGGCCCAACTGCATGGTCGTGCTCGCGGCAACAGCCGTCCACGGTATCGCCAGAATAGTAAGCGGCACCAGAAATTTCATCTTCGACTTCCTTCGATGCCCTCGCCGATATTGCGGCCCCGGAACGACTTGGAACCGAATGAAGATAGAAATAAACGTTCTCTGCACCTACCGATACGCTCATTCCAGGCTCTCAAGCATCACGATTGAATTCGCGCCCAATAGTAACAGATCGGATCGCATCGGGACTGCCCAGAAGGCCAAAACGGCCTGCCACAGGTCGACACAGTATTGCTCCTGGCCTCTATTCGTGCTCTTCCGCGGGAATCTTCCGTCCTCTTGTCGTTTTGAATCGAGGCCGCACTATCCGCGTTCACGGCGTGTGGCGCGAGGCCATGGCCATTTCTTCTCGCACGCGGCAGCAGTTTGCGAGGCCGCACTGGCCTTTCAGCGGGAGATTGTTTGCTCTTCTTTCAGAATTCGCGCCACGCGCAGTGTCAAGTCGGCTCTCGTCCGAAAGCTGGCGGACGCCAAGGCTTTGAGATTCTGAACAAAAGACTGGACTCCTTATCGCCAACCGAGAGCCGGAGCCACGTGGGTCAGAATGGCTTCCAGGACATGCGCGTTGTAATCGACGCCCAATTGGTTTGGGACCGTCAGCAGCAGCGTGTCGGCCTCTGCGATGGCATCGTCCTTTTTGAGTTGTTCGATCAGGACATCCGGCTCGGCGGCATAGCCTCGGCCGAAGATCGCCCTCGCGTCATGGATGTAACCGATCTGGTCCTGCTCCTGGCCGCCGCGTCCGAAATAGGCGCGATCCCGGCCGTCAATCAGTGCGAAGATGCTGCGGCTGACTGAAACCCGCGGTGTGCGAGAATGACCGGCTTCATTCCAGGCGGCCCGAAAGGCACGGATCTGGGCGGCCTGCTGGACGTGCAACGGTTCGCCTGTCTCGTCGAACTTGAGGGTCGAAGTCTGCAGGTTCATTCCCAGCTTTGCCGCCCAGATTGCTGTTGAGTTGGAAGCCGCGCCCCACCAGATTCGGTCGAGCAGGCCCTCGGAATGTGGTTCGATGCGCAGCAGCCCAGGCGGGTTTGGGAACATGGGATGCGGGTTGGGCTGGGCGAAGCCCTTGCCGCGCAGCACCTCCAGGAATTCCTCGGCGTGTCTTCGCCCCATATCGGCATCGCTCTCGCCTTCTTTTAGCCTGTAACCCAAATAGCTCCATCCATCGATCACCTGCTCAGGTGAGCCGCGGCTGATACCCAGTTGCAGGCGCCCGCCGGCAATGAGATCGGCTGCACCCGCATCCTCCGCCATGTACAACGGGTTTTCGTAGCGCATGTCGATGACCGCCGTGCCGATCTCAATCCGCCTGGTCTTTGCGCCGACGGCCGCTAGAAGCGGGAACGGCGACGCGAGTTGGCGGGCAAAGTGATGAACCCGGAAATACCCTCCGTCTGCGCCCAGTTCCTCAGCCGCCTGGGCAAGCTCAATGGATTGCAGAAGGGCATCGGATGCAGACCGCGTCTGTGACCCCGGTGAAGGCGTCCAGTGGCCGAACGAGAGAAAGCCGATCTTTTTCATGCATTGAACCCCATCGCCTGAAAATCGTAGTCTTACTCGATGACGAGTAGGTCAGAGTGATGAATCGATACGTTCAATATAGATGCGATGAGGTTGGCTGAGGTTCTGGCAAATTGAAAGGTTTCGTTTGACTTTGGCGTTTCTGTAGGGACAACTCGGAACTTAACTTTCACATGCAGGTTACACCGATAATGCCTTTGACGATTTGCGAAAGGTCGCGCAGCTCTGCGCTCGACCGGACGACGAAGATGGTTGATCCATTCTCGCCTTCCCACTTATCGCAAATCTCTGTCCCGGGCGCATCAAAGTCATCAACGTAGTCTGACGTTACCTCGATGGCATATGTCCTAACGTTCCATTCACGAAAGTAAAGGCACATTCTTCGGTGCACGGACAAAAACGGCTCTTTGAGCTTCATATCGAACCTCCTCCACTTATTGATGCCCGATAGATTTCAATTGCGACAAGAGCGCCTGCTCGCTGTTCGCGGAGAACGCGCCGCCAGTCATCCAGCGAATGTGTGAATCGGCTCCCAGCAGCAAGATACAGACATCCTCGACATCGCAGGTTTGCAGTTGTTGCTTCCATGCATTCGTATTTGCGTAAAGGAGAAGCGTGCGGCTCTGTTGCTTTTGCAGTGTTCTGCTCTTTATGCCCGAAACGACGACGCCGCGAAGAGGCCTCGGAACGGCTTCGAGGAAGATCACGGAGTAGATGCCGAGGTTGGGTATTTCCTGGGAGAGATGCTGGCTCCACTCCTGAGCCCGCTCGCCGCCGGCTCGGCTGAAGGAAAACAGGACGACGGTGGGATAACCTTGCGCCGCCCAAGGCAGCTCGACGCGATCGCCTGGGAGGGACTGGCCTGCCAGGAGTGGCAGCAAATCGCCGATGCGCAAATGAGGCGCACCCAGCTGTGCCGAAGCCTCCAGACTGCTTACAAGCAAAGCCACCGCCAGAGTGGACAGAGACAAAATGCGCGCAATCATTAAGTATCCTCTTGATCGGGGAATCGGCCAAAACTTGAAGCTACTCCGCATCTGCGTGCGGCCCGTGATTGGTCTTCCGGAGCATTCGCAAAAGCAGCATGCCGCATATTCCATAGAGCACGACGGACACTATAAGTTCGCGACGCATTCCGATAACATCGGCCAGCCGAGCGACGGCCAGCGCTGCGAACGGCATCACGCCTGTGAAGGCGAGCGCGTACAGACTCATCACACGGCCGCGGAGAGCGTCCGGAACACTCTCTTGAACCATGGTCGAGGCTACCCCCAGCGAGCTGGAGATGCCGAGGGAGAGGATCGCCACCGCCGCTATCGTCAGACCCAGATTGTGAGACCAGGCCAGCGCGAAGAGCGCGAGCTTTATCACTACGAGCGCGGACATAATCCAGCCCATGCGAGCACTGCGTGGGAGAGCGAGCAAACAGATCGCCCCCAGGAAAGCGCCGGCGCCGGAAACCGCCATGATTGCACCCAGGCCGCCGGGCCCGACCTGGAGTACATGCTTCACGTAGAACGGCATGAGGATCGAGACGTTCGGAAACACAAACATCGTTGTGATGGCAGTGATTCCGAAGAGCGCAAGGGTTTGTGGCTGCCTGCGGGCAAACCGCAACCCCTCCGCCATAAAATGCCGTGTGTTCGCTGGCCCCTTCGCGGTTGCGGGCCTTGGCTGTATCAGCAGCAAGCAGCCGATCACCGCGAGAAAGCTGGCGCCGTTGGCAAAGAAAGCGGCCGCCATTCCCCAGCGGGCCACAAACCAGGCAGCAAGCGCCGGGCCGATGATCCGAGAGCCATTGAAGGTTGCCTGGTTAAGCGCGATCGTCTGCGGCAGATCTTCTCTCTCGACGAGTTGAGGAAAGAATGACTGGTAAGCCGGAAGGTCGTAGGCGGTGGCAAGACCGAGCAGGAGAGCGATCAACCATACGTGCAAGAGTCGGAGATGGCCTGTCAGGACCAGGGCGCCCATCAGGACAGCGAGCACGGCCATTGACCATTGCGTGATTAGCAGAATCCGGCGCCGCTCCATCCGGTCAGCCATAACCCCGCCGAACGGCATCAGAATCAGGGCAGGGATCGAGGCTGCGAGATTAACCGACGCAAGGGCGAGGGCTGACGGCGCCAAAGTCGTTACGACCCAGCCTTGAGCGAACTGCTGCATCCAGGTCCCAGTCTGCGAAACCGCCTGTCCACCCCAGAAGAGGGCAAACTCGCGGTTCCGCAACGCGCGCAGCAGGCCCTTTCCCGGGCGCATTGTCGCGGCCGCTACAGGCAGGCCCGGGAAGGGCGCCTCCCCGCTTCCTCGTTCCGGCCGTTCTTTCGTCGCTTCGGCTGGCGCCGACTCTTGCCCTGTCAGCATTGCATGCGCCTCCTATGCGCCTCATGACCCGCTAACCGAATTGCCTAGAATTCGTTTGAGTCGAACTCCAGGATGTTGCCATCCGGGTCGTGTACCCGGAAGTTTGTCCGGCCGAAGGACCGCTTCGTCGGAGGTCCGTCCGGCTCGATGCCGGCAGCCCTTAAATGCTCGTAAAGTCCCTGCAGGTCTGGAGCGTCCATCTCGATGTGAAAGCTCTTTTCCTCGGGCGGGATTCCAACGACTTGGACATGCCCTTCACCGATCTTGAACTTGGCGAATTGACCGATGCGGTGCATAATCATCTGCGCACCGGGCAGCTTTGAATAGAACGCGACCGACTTTTCGACATCGGCAACAAGCAGACTGACACCTTCCAAACTGAGATTCATTGCGCTTCTCCTTCTTTCTCATGTAAACAGATGTTTGAAACAATGGTTTTGATTCACGCATAACAAACTTTTTTCAACCGGGCGAAGAGGATGCAAAAGTGAGGTTCCCCTCAGGTGCAGGAAGCCGACAGTAGATTTCCCGACAACTAAGCAGGCTCGGAATTCAATAGCACCTGTTCGGCGGACGGAGGAGAGATTTCAATGCCAAGCCGCTTCATCTCCGTGAGAGGATCGCGGAGCGTGGGACTCAAATGCAGTCCGCTCGCCTTCCATGCACTCAGCCCACCTTCCAAAACACGAATCCGATTCACTCCCCTCTTACGCAAGGCGGCTGCCACTCGCGCGCTCACAAAGTTATTTGTTGATCTGCAGTAAACAACGAGAGTTACATCTTCCGGGATAAGAACGCGCACGTTTCGTCGCATCCGTGTCGGGTCGCCGCGCCATGCGCCTGGAATTGAAACGGAGTCTTCCGGATCGTCCTCAAACCGAGTGAGATCGATGATCGCAACCTTTTCTCCAGCGTCCATCAAGGCCTTCAGTTCAAAGGGGGTAATGAAATGGGATCGAAGTTCGCGGACCATTTTTGCAAACTGCACAGCTTTCCAAATCAGGACAGGCAAAAGCAAAATGCTGAAAACAAGAATCACATGACTAGCAGTCAGACTGATGTACCCGGACACGGCTTCAAATCGTTCGGCTGCAAAATAACCGATGCCCGCGTAAGTTGCTACCCAGAGGGCTGCGCCGCAGGCATCGTAGGCAAGAAAGAGTCCTCGTGGTGATCTCGACATTCCAGCGAGCGGCGGCGTGATGGCTCCAAGACCGGGAATGAGTTTGGCAATCAGAAGGATTGGCAAGCCACGCCTTGCAAAATTCCCTCTTGATTTTCGAATGCACAAACTAGGATCGGTGGCCAGCGCGCACAGCAACCGCAAAACCGGCTTGCCCCAGTAACGACCGGCTTCATACCAGGCCACATCTCCCAGGAGAGATCCCAAAACGCCGATGCAGAGAATCCAAATCAAGCTGAGGCGTCCCGTTCCCGCGAGGGCTCCTCCGGAGATCAAAAAGGGGGCAGCAGGGATCGGAAGGCAGAGTTGTTCTGCGAGCACTGACAGAAACAGAATGGGATAAGTCGTGTGCAAGAGAAGATCGCTCATTTCCTCGCCACCTCCTTCTCGGAGGGAAGTTGAGCTCGATCCCAGCCTCCGCCGATTGCTTCGATGAGCTGCACGTTGCTGGTCATCTGGCTGACTCGAAGGCTGACGTAGGCTTGTTGTTGCGTCAGCAAAGATGTCTCCGCCGTGTAGACATCGAGGTACGGATCCAATCCGGTCCGGAATCGGGTGTTTGCCAGGTCGAGATATTTCTGCGCCGCATCGATTGCGGCCTGTTGCTGCGGGAGCTGTTCCGCGAGGTAGTGCTGGGAGGCAAGAGCGTCTTCCGTTTGCTGAAAAGCTGTGAGGACAGTTTGCCGATACGATGCGGCGTCGGCTTCGTATTGCGCTTTGTAATTTGCAAGAGTCGCGTGGCGAGCGCCTGCGTCAAAGAAAGTCTCGGTCGCGGAAGGGCCGATGGAGAAAAAGCGGCTGGGCCATGTGAACCAGTTTCCGATCGTCGAGCTCTGAAGGCCGCCTTGTCCGGAGATGCTGAAGGACGGATAAAATGCGGCTACCTGCACGTCGATCTGCGCATTCGCGGCCGCCATCGTCCGTTCCGCTGCCGCGATATCCGGACGACGTTGCAGCAGCTCTGAAGGCACGCCGGCAGGAATGAGGGGAGCGGCGGTTGTGAGTTGGTGAACGGGTAAGGAGAATGTGGACGCAGGCTCTCCTATCAGAAGAGCGATGGCATGCTCGTACTGCGCCCGGGCGATCCGCAGATTGATTAGCGAGGATTTGGCCGCCTGCAGATTGAGATTCGCCTGAGCGACAGTTTGAGCGGTATCGATACCTGTCTTATCGAGCAGCTTTGTAAGCTCAAGCGACTTAGTGTAGGCCTGCACCGTCCGCTCGTACAAGGCGATGAGGGAATCCTGGCCGCGGAGTTCGAAATAGTACTGCGCAAGGCTTGCCTGTTCTGAGAGTCTTGTATTCGCAAGATCGGCAGCGCTTACCTGCGCCTGATTGGCAGCCTGGCGCACGGTGCTCCGCACTTTGCCCCAGACGTCCGGCTCCCAGGAAACATCGAAGGAGAGATTGAAATCGTTACTATTCGGATTCTGCGCCGGACCTCCGGACGGTCCACCCATGCTGCCGGAACTGCGTGCGCGAGTGTAGGAGGGACCGCCGGTGACTGTTGGAAAATAATTCGAACGCGCCTGCCGCACCAGGGCGCGGGCAGCCATGAAGTTCTCGTAAGACTGCGCAATTGTCTGGTTGGAAGTGTTGAGTCTTTCCTCAAGGCCATTAAGTTCAGGTTCGTTATACATCTCCCACCACTTGCCGCGTGAAGCCGCATCCTGGGGCTGAGCAGTTTTCCAGAGCGTGCCGTCGGGGCCGATTTGCGGTGCAACTTCCTTGAAGACCGGCGGTGCAGTCAGTGCGGGGGACACGTACTTTGGCCCCACAGAGCAGCCCGTCAGGCTCATCAACATGCCGCAGATCGCTGCGGGCGTGAGGAAAAGACGATTTGATGCGGATAGCATGGGTGATCTCCTTACGCCGTCGCAGTGCCTGGTTCCTGAACCAGGCGAGCCTCTCTGCGACGCTTGAATCTTTGAGCAATGCGATCGAAATACAGGTAAATCACTGGCGTGGTGTAGAGGGTCAGAATTTGGCTGAAGGCGAGCCCACCGACCACGGCAATACCAAGGGGGTGCCGTAACTCCGATCCTGTTCCCCGTCCAAACGCGAGGGGGAGCGCTCCGAGGATTGCTGCGCAAGTGGTCATCAGGATCGGACGGAAGCGGAGCAGACAGGCTTCGAAGATGGAGTCTCGGGTATTCTTGCCTTCCTCCCGTTCAGCCTGCAGTGCAAAGTCGATCATCATGATGGCGTTCTTCTTCACGATTCCGACAAGCAGAATGATCCCGATGAAGGAGATGACATCGAATTCGCTGTTGAACAGGATGAGCGAGAGAAATGCGCCTACGCTGGCTGAAGGCAGTGTCGTAAGAATCGTGATGGGGTGAATGAGGCTCTCATAGAGGACGCCGAGAACGATATAAATCGCCAGCAGCGCTCCGAGAATGAGAAACGGCTCGCTTGACATCGACTTCTGATAAGCCTCCGCCGTCCCTGCAAACTGCCCGCGAATGGAGGTAGGCATCCCCATCTGCTGCTGCAATCGCGAGATATCCAGTTCCGCCTGCCCAAGAGCGATTCCGGGCGCAAGATTAAAAGCGATGGTGACTGACGGGAAAAACGACGAGTGATTCACGGAAAGCGGGGAGGTTGAGGTGCGAGTCTGGGAAATATCCGCCAGCGGAACCGAGCCGCTCCCGGAAGAATGAACCAACGTTGAGCTCAACGACCGTGGATCGTCGTAAAACTGCGGAGCCGCCTCAAGAACCACATAATACTGGTTGATGGGAGTGTAGATGGTTGAAACCTGAGATTCGCCGAACTCGTAATAGAGCGAGTTGTTTATCATTTGGGTTGTGATGCCAAGCCGCGCTGCGGTGGCGCGATCGTACTGCAACAGCATTTGCAGTCCTTGATTCTGCTGGTCGGTTGTCACATCCCTGAGTGAGGCTAATTGCCGCATTTGCTCGTAGAGCTTCGGTCCCCAGACGCTCAGGTCTCCGACGGAATCTGAAGAGATCTGATACTGATACGCCGCATTGCTTTGACGGCCCCCTACGGATAGATCCTGCGCGGCCTGAAGATACGTTGAAGCTCCCGGAAGCGCGTTGAGCTTCGGCCGCAGCCGATTGAGGACGTCCGCGGCGCTGATCTTTCGCTGGTCAAGCGGCTTGAGATTGACAAACAGGAATCCGGAATTGATTGTTCCTCCGCCCGGACCGCCCTGGCCTCCCGTGAACCCACTGACGACTTGCACTGCCGGGTCGGACTGGATCACTCGCTCGATGTCGATCAGCGACGCTCGCATGGATTGGAACGAGGCATCCTGAGGCCCCTGAAAGCCGCCCATGAGAGTGCCGGTGTCTTGCATCGGAAAGAATCCCTTCGGAACCCGCACCAGGAGGACCCCGTTCAGAACGAATGTCCCAAGGAAAAGCAGCAGGACGATGGCAGGGTGGCGTAGCGTCCACGACAATGTGTACCGGTATCCGAGCAACAGAGCGTTAAAGGCCCGCTCGCTCATTCGATACAAAGGTCCATGTGCATGCCGATTCGTCGACGGCAGAATGTAGGCACACATGGTTGGCGTGACGGTCAGCGATATCACCATCGAAATCGCGATTGCCGCCACCAGTGTCGCTGCAAACTCGTGAAAGAGCCTGCCCACGATGCCGCCCATAAATAAAATGGGCACAAAGACAGCGATCAGGGACAGGCTCATCGAGACGACGGTGAAGGCAACTTCCTTCGATCCGGAAAGAGCTGCCTCGAACGGGTCTACTCCGGCTTCAATGTGGCGAGCAATGTTCTCCATCACTACGATCGCGTCATCCACGACGAACCCCGTGGAGATGGTGAGCGCCATGAGCGAGAGATTGTTCAGGCTGTAGCCGCAGAGATACATCAGCCCGAAAGTGCCGATCAACGACACCGTGACAGCAACTCCAGGAATCAAGGTGGCGCGTGGGCTGCGCAGGAAGACGAAGACGACGGCAATGACCAAGGCGGTCGCAATGATTAGTGTTCGTTCTACGTCGCTGACTGACGCCCGGATCGTTGTTGTCGAATCGTTAATGACCTGCAGCTTCTCGTCCGTAGGGATCGACGCTCGAATCGACGGGATCGCACTCTTGATCCTGTCAACAGTCTCGATTACATTTGCGCCGGGAAGCCGAAAGACCAGCAGGACCACGCACTGCTTGCCATTGCTAAAGGCCGTCGATCGGAGTGTTTGTACTGAGTCATAAACATGTGCAACATCCTGAATGCGGACGACGGCCTGATTTGATGTGCTGATGACCAGAGGAGCATAATCCTTGGCTTTCGATATTTGGTCATTCGCCGTAATGTCCGCGGTGAGCTGATCGTTGCTGAATTGTCCCTTCGGGCGGTTTGAGTTCTGCAATGAGATGACCCGGGCGACATCCTGCATGCCTAGGCCGTAGCTATTGAGCTGCTGCGGATTCACATCCACACGGACTGCAGGAAGCGAGCTGCCGGCGACAAGTACCTGGCCGACGCCTTCGAGTTGAGAAATCTTCTGCTGAATGATTGAGGCTGCCGTGTCATATAAGCTGCCGGGTTCCCTTGTATCGGAGGTCAAGGTGAGCACAAGGACTGGCGCGACAGCGGAGTTGATCTTTCTGTATGTCGGATTCGACGGGAGGTTAGCCGGCAAGTACGTGCGTGCCGCGTTGATTGCAGCCTCGACATCGCGGGCCGCTCCGTCAGTATCGCGCGACAGATCGAACTGCAGCGTAATGGTCGTAAGACCAAGCGAACTGTTGGACGTCATCTGCGTCACCCCGGCGATTCGGCCGAACTGCCTCTCGAGTGGTGTCGCCACAGAAGAGGCCATGATCTCCGGACTGGCGCCTGGCAGGGCGCTGGTAACGGTGATGGTGGCAAAGTCCACTTGCGGCAGCGACGCGATAGGAAGCACCCGGAATGCGACCAGACCGGCGATAGCAATCGCCAGGGCAAACAGAGTAGAGGCAACCGGCCTCTTGATAAAAATGGCGGGGACGCTCATGCTTGCCCCGCCAGAAGATCGCCCCGGGCCGTATTCCCCAATCCCCTAGGGACGCGGCTGGCGAAGCGATCAAAGAAAACGTAGATCACCGGTGTGGTGAAGAGCGTGAGAAGCTGGCTGACAAGAAGGCCCCCAACCATGGCGATGCCCAGGGGGTGACGCAACTCCGAGCCGATTCCTGTGCCAAAGGCCAGGGGAATACCGGCAAACAGTGCACAAAGCGTCGTCATAACAATCGGACGGAATCGCAGCTTTGACGCCTCAAAGATCGCCTCTTCTGCCGCTTTGTTTTCGGTGCGCTGCGCCGCCAGAGCAAAATCGACGATCAGGATCCCGTTCTTTTGAACGATGCCGATCAGAAGAATGATTCCGATCACGGCGATGATATCGAGGTCCAGGTGAAAGAGACGTAGCGCCAGCAATGCTCCCACGCCGGCAGAAGGGAGAGTGGACAGGATCGTGAGGGGATGAATAAAGCTTTCGTACAGCGTCCCCAGCACAATGTAGACAGCCACCAACGCGGCCAGGATCAGAAGCACCAGGTTTGAGCCTATCGAGTTGTACGCGGCTGCTGTGCCTTGAAAATCAACCTGCACGCTCGCCGGCATTCCGAGCTTTTGTTGCGCCTTCTTGATGGCGTCCACTGCCTGGCCCAGTGAGTATCCCTTCGCCACGTTGAATGAAACCGTTACGACGGGAAATTGTCCCTGGTGCGCCACCGTTAAAGGCGACGGCCTCATGGCAAAATGACTGATGGCCGAGAGCGGTATAGGCGTCGGCTGGGTTGTTGACGAACCGGATGAACTGGAGCCGCCACTGCCCGATCCTGTCGTGGCCGACGAAGAGTTTGTCGTTGCGCTGACCGCGGTTGCCAGAGTCGTTGTTGGTGTTGTTGACGCAAGCGTTTGCGTTGTCGACGTCACCGCCGAGGATGAACTGGTATTTGCCAGGGTGCTGCTGGTGCCAGTGCCGCTCGCAAGGGCACTGGTTGGATTGGATGCGAATGCCGAACCGGACGACGGCGTCAGGGTTGCCTGCGATCCGGTTGTGATTGCCCCTGTTCGCCCGGAAACGCTCTGTGCTTGAGTTGAGGTTCCATTCGAGCCCTGGATGTAGATATCGTTCAGCCGGTCTGGGCCAGCCTGGAACTGGGGCATCACTTCCAGGATGACGTGGTATTGGTTCGACTGCGTATAGAGCGTGTCGACCTGTCTTTGGCCGAAAGCGTCATACAATGTCGAATCAACTTGGTCCGCTGTGATGTTGAACCGCGATGCAGTCGGGCGATCATATTCCAGATCGGCGCTGACTCCGTTTGGCTGCTGGTCCGTGGCAACGTCGGAAACCTCCGGCAGCTTGCGAATGGCTGTCACAAGCTGAGTGGTCCACTCGTTCAGCTCATTCAGATCCGGATCTTCGAGCGTGTATTGATACTGGGTCCGACTCACGCGGTCGTCGACCGTGAGGTCCTGAATGGGCTGCAGATACAACTGCATGCCGGGAACGCTTTGAGCGAGCCGTTGCAGGCGGGTAATGACTTGGGAGGCGGATTCATGGCGCTGCTCGATCGGTTTGAGGTCAATCTGAATGCGCCCGCTGTTTAACGTGGTGTTGATTCCGTCGGCGCCGATGAACGATGAGAGATCCTCGACGGCGGGGTCTTTCAGTATTGCGGCGCAAAGCTGGCTCTGCTTCTGCGCCATGGCGGTGAAGGAAATCGCATCGGGAGCCTGGGTAATGCCCTGAATAATCCCTGTATCCTGCGTCGGAAAGAAGCCTTTGGGGATTTCAATGTACTGGAAAACACTGAGCACAATGAGGCCGACTGCAACCGTGAGTGCTAACCGCTTATGGGCCAGCACCCAGCGCAAGCCACGGCCATACGCGTCAATGATTCGCTGGAACCAATCCTCCGTCATTCGGTAAAACCGGTTCTGCTTTTCCAAAGGAGTGTGACGCAGCATCCTCGAACACATCATCGGGATGAGAGTGAGCGAGACCGTAGCAGAGATCAGGATTGTCACGCTGAGCGTAACGGCAAACTCCCGGAAGAGCCGTCCGACAACGTCTCCCATGAACAGCAGTGGAATGAGCACGGCGATCAACGCAACCGTCAGCGAGATGACCGTGAATCCAATTTCACCAGCTCCTTTGAGGGCGGCTTCTTTCGGTTTCATTCCCTGCTCGATGTATCGAGAGATGTTTTCGATCATGACGATGGCGTCATCGACCACGAAACCGGTGGAGATGGTGAAGGCCATCATCGTCAGATTGTTGATGCTGAAGCCCATAGCGCTCATCGCAGCGAAAGTGCCAATCAGCGACAACGGGACGGCCACGCTTGGAATAACAGTCGCGGTCAGGGTGCGAAGGAAGAGGAAGATAACGAGGACGACAAGGCTGATGGTGAGCATCAACTCGAACTGAACATCCCTGACTGAAGCATGTATAGTTGTCGTCCGGTCGGTGAGCGTCCGAAGCTTAATGGATACCGGCAGGCTGCTGCGAAGCTGCGGAAGCAGTTCTCGAATTTCATTGACCACTGCGATCGTGTTGGCGCCCGGTTGCTTGCGGACATTCACGATCACCGCGGGTGTGTCGTTCATCCAGGCCGCCAGCTTGGAGTTCTCGATCCCGTCCGTGATCTTCGCGACGTCCGTCAGCATGACGGGCGCGCCGTTCTTATAAGCAACCACTACATCCTGGTAACGGGCGCTCGACAGAAGCTGGTCATTGGCATTGATCTGATAGTTTTGTGCGGGACCGTCAAAGCTGCCCTTCGGAGAGTTGACGCTCGTGTTCGAGATTGCGGTTCGAACGTCCTCAAGATTGATCCCGTAAGACGCCAGGGCCACAGGATTGGCCTGGATGCGAACCGCCGGCTTCTGGCCGCCGCTGATCGTGACAAGTCCCACGCCGCTCAATTGTGAGATCTTCGGCGCAAGCCTCGAATCTGCCAGATCCTCGACCTGCGAGAGCGGCATCGTAGAGGAGGTCAGAGCAAGCGTTAGCACCGGCGCATCGGCAGGGTTGGACTTGCTATAGACCGGAGGCACCGGCAAATCCGTCGGCAGAAATCCCTGTGCCTGGTTAATTGCTGCCTGGACCTCCTGCTCTGCTACGTCCATGCTCAGGCTCAGGGCGAATTGCAAGACGATGATTGAACTTCCATCGGAGCTTGTCGACGCCATTTGCGACAATCCCGGCATCTGCCCGAGCTGCCTCTCCAAAGGCGCAGTTACCGACGAGGCCATCACGTCCGGGCTGGCGCCCGGATAAAACGTCTGTACCTGAATCGTCGGATAGTCTGCCTGCGGCAGAGCGGAAACCGGCAGATTGATGTAGGCGGCTAGACCGACAACGAGGATCGCCGCCATGAGAAGCGAGGTAGCGACTGGCCTCTGAATAAATGTGCCGGAGGGATTCATTGGCCGACAGCTCCACTCACACTCTCACCTGAGGCGCCGTTCGCGGCAGGCCGGGTGTTTAGAACCGCAATGCGCGTGCCATCCTGGATCTTGTCGAAACCCGTGACCGCAACCACGTCACCTTCGTGCAATCCGCTTACTGCAGCGTCGTCCCCTTCGGTTGCGATTTCGCCGATGGATTGCAAGTGGACGGATCCTTCACGCACCACGTAGACAAAGGCATTCACGCCGTTGTGCTGTACCGCTGCTTCTGGAACCAGAAGCTGGTCCTGCAGTGTCTGAACAAGCAGACGAGCGTTGACAAATTGATTCGGGAAGAGTGCAAGGTCCGTATTATCGAACTGTCCGCGAAAACGAATCGTTCCGGTAGATGTGTCCACCTGGTTGTCAAGCGTGAGAAGCTTGCCGGTTGCGATGCGCTTCAGCTGGGCTCGGTCATAGGCTTCGACGGGCAAAGCCTCACGATGTGTAACTGCCGGCCGCACCTGGTCGAGGTAGTCTTCCGCGACGTTGAACACTACTGTGATCGGCTGCAGTTGCGTGATGACGGCAATCGGATTGCTGCCGCCCGAAAAGACGACGTTGCCAGGGTCCACCAGTCGCAAACCAACCCTTCCGCTGATCGGTGCGACCAGATGGCAATAGCTCAGCTGAACTTTTCCGTATTCCACCTGACCCAGGTCGTTCTTAACGGTTCCCCGGTCTTGCGCGACCGTCTGCTCCTGATCTTCATAGGTTTGTCGTGCCACAGCATCCTGCGCTGCCGCTTCGCGATAGCGCGCCAGGTCGATCTCCGCCTGCTTCAGTACCGCCTGATCGCGCTCAAGCTGCCCCTGGTATTCCTGCAGCTGCGCCTCATAGGGACGAGGATCGATGTCGATCAGCGGATCGCCCTTATGAACGATCTGCCCTTCTGCGTAATGAACCGCAACGACCTCCCCGTTGACTTGGCTGTACAGGTTGACTGTGGCCAGCGGTGTCACGGTTCCGAGCGCTTCGATGTACTCACCGATGCTGCCCCGATGAACAGTGGCTATCCGAATATTCGGCGTGGTAAGTGGATTCTCGCCAGCCTGGGATGCCGGTTTGTGACTGCGCACAATCGCGACGATGACGAGCGTAATGAGCGCCGCGACCAGAATCAGTGGCCAGATTTTGTGCCTGATGGACCCGCCGGTTGGAACGTCGGAAGGCTGCGGACTCATCGTTTTCTCGGGTATGTAGCTCGTACTCACGTCGTTGCTCCTTTTAAGATCTCAATGACTAACTGTCATGACCCGGCTAATTAGCGATACGCCCAGCATCGGAGAAGACGATTTACGCGAGCACCTCGCCCGCGGCTTCGATGAGTTCATCTCTCGTTGCATCCTTCAACCACTTTCTCCATCCGAATTCGCCGTAGAACAGTAGATTAAAACAAGTGTTTGAATCCGTCAATTTAAAAATGCACATTACGTCGCACAAAATAGTTGGGCCCCGCGATTTTCGGGGTCAATCGATCCAAGGAAAGTGACCGCGCTGACCACTGCAGTAGCCGATATGCGTCAGTTAGGAACCCCTTAACGCGAAGACGAGGTTTCCAATCGAGGATCTCGGCACCTTGAACATCCAGCCCGCGTCTCGCGATTACCTATAGAGCAATGCGATTGCCATTTGTAAATAGCTGTAAACAAGAACCCTCTGGGATTTAGCAAATTCGCAGGATTTGCGAATCCACGATTTTCGCGGATTAGTGCTCGTCGCAGAAAGGCGGATTCATGTTGGCATCAAATGCCTAAAGGCAGAAGTCGTCGCCTGTGAGTCTGTATCAGCGAAGCTTGAGAGGGAATGCATCCCCCTGCAACTGTTAGTGATTTACGAACAACAGAAATGCTCCTGCCCCGAAGAACAGGCCGACGATCATGAGAGAAAGCAAGATCGGAGCTAGCCATTCGGTCATACGAAGCCGAAGGCGCGACTCTATTGGTGGGGGCAAGGGACAATGTGACGTGGATGGCTCGAACAACTCAATCGGGTTTCCATCTGGATCTTCGAGTTGAATATGCTTCCCATGTGAACTCACTTCCATCTCCTTTGCAAAATTCATTCCTGCCTGTTTCAGGTTCTCAATACGAGTCACAAGATCTTGCACATGCAGAACCATGCGGCTTCGATACCCTGAACCACACTCACATTGGCCGGGGTTAGAAATACGATTCGGAGCCTTAGCACTTGTCAAAGTGAGGCTCAGCCCGCCTGACGAGAGCTGCCGAGTGTACGGGGTGCTCGGATGATGCAGCCTGAAGCCGAGTTGCTGCACATAAAAGTCTGTCGCGCGGTCTACATCTGCCACCTGGTGACGCAGACCCCACAAACCATCGGAAGTCACCGGCTGTTCGCCGGAATACTGCAGGGTTGACATGAACTCCTCCTATTCAAACTCAGGAAAACGGCAGTCCCTAAGGCTTCCTTTCCTGCATGTAATGCGCAGCGACCAGCCATTTACTCTGCGACTTGGTTACAACATAGATGTCAATCTGTGAGTAGGGTGGGATACGCGAACCATCGGTCAGCAGTATGCCACTCGCGAATTGCCAGGACATCTGTACTACCGCGACATCCGGACTCAGGAACCGTATGTGATCAATCGTGGTCTTCGGCGGCTCGGTGCTTCGGGAAATGACGTCAAAGGTATCCGACCACAACGATTCGTTTTCCTTCCTTCCGGTCGGCTGGTGCAGCTCGCCGAAGCGGTCTACGATTTCAACGTTCGGCACTTCGAGCGCAGCAAGCCGCTTTGCGTCCAGGTTCTTGTATGCTGCAACCCAGTCAGACATCAGCGATCGAATGACCCATTCATTGGCCTTCGGCTCAAAGTGCGACTCCTGGCTCCTAGCCATAAACGACGGTGAAATCGTCAGTGCGAATAGTCCCCAAAATACCCAGGACAGAAACTTACGACGCATTTGTATTCCTCCTTATTCAAATTGGTTGCAGATTTCTACCGAGGCGCGGTCTGAGCAACTCGATAGGAATACAATTCAGATTTCTCAGGCAAGCGGCCAAAAGCCGGGTCGTTTGGCGGGACCTTTGACGTATTATGTCGCGCGGCTCGATCCATCTCGATCGGCTCAGAGCGCACGACACCTTGCTGCGCAATGTACTCCATGGCGGCCAGTGAAAAGTTGACGATGTGGGTGGCAATCGCACGGCGCCACTCTGGGTCTTCGAGATTCAAGCCGGGCCACAACCTTTCAAGAGTCGGTCGCGCCTGAGAGTAATGGAGGATCTGGCCCACAATACTGTGAACACACATGCGAGTGCGAGGATCGTCCGGACTGTGCCCGATCAGTTTGCCTACGGTCGCGCGGAACCGCTGGTAGTTGGCTCGCATTGACTCGGTTATGCTGTCGAGGGCTGGTGTAGGATTGGCCATTTCGTGAGCCATGATACGCGCGAGCCTGCCGGGCCTGTCGCTCGCGTGGTTCCGCTCGAACCATCCGCAGATCAGCATTTTCAAAACTGTCTTTGGATCCGGCGTGTGGGCCGAATTCCCACTCAGTGCGGCGGCCTGCTGCGTCACCAGGCAGGACGCCAGGACCTCCTTGTAAAGGCCTAGCTTGTCGCGAAAGTAATAGTTGACCGCAGCTACATTGGCCCCGGCTCGGTAGCAGATTTCGCGGATGGTGGCGTTGTTGAAGCCGACTTCCGCGAATACCTCGCCGGCAGACTCGATAAGCTTGTCTCTCGTGACATCCGGCAATGTCTCATTGCTTACCATTCGCACCATCCAACGACAGATTAAAACATATGTTTCAATCCGTCAATTGATTTCTTCAAAGAATCACGACAGAACACCCGGTGTTGGCAAAAGGGCTTGCGGGAAGGCAACCCGACCGGTCTACACTGGCCCGGCGGTACCGCTATAGGGCTCTGCTTGAATCGGTGATGCGCAGATAAGAAAGGACATGCGGCAGAGGGCGCCGCATCGGGATACAAGAGCCGTGTCTGCGCTCAGCAGACCTGCGAATCCACAAGAATGCCCGCAAGCAGGGAAAGCCATAGAAATCCCTGCATGAAGATATCCAACTAAGGCCCCGCATTGAATCCTGGACTAACGAGGTCGAAGCTTTAGTTGAAATATCGCTTGACCACCGCCATTAGCTCGTCGGCAGCCTCATGCAGGGTGGTGAGGGTCTCCTGGCCCGCGCCCATAACGTGAAACCGCAGATGGCCTTCGATGAGCTCTGCCATGAGTCTTTTGAGCGAACCGCGGCAGGCGGCTACGAGCTGCAGAGTCTTTTCGTAGTCGCTCCCCATATCGAGCGTCCGCTCGATAGCTTCCACTTGCCCTCTGATGCGCCGTACGTGAGAAAGCATCTCTTCCTTATTTATGACCGGTTGGGACAATCAGACCTCCATGCGCAATTTCGCAGTCCACTATTCCGCGCGTGGGTTCTCTAAAAGTTGAATTTCAAAGCAACCTGGCCGATCCGCTGATCCGCTGCCTTCTCAATGTGACCAAAATTGACGTCGTTAATGTTCCCGTCCACAGAGCCACTCGGATAAAACTGAGCATGATTGAAGACGTTGAACATCTCCAGCCGCAGCTCCAGGGAGCGCTGCTCTCCGAGGCTTGTCATTTTGTGCAGCGCCATATCGTAGTTGTCGAGCCCGGGACCATAGAACATCCGGCGTCTCGAATTTCCTTGCGTGCCAAGCGCGTTGGGAGTAAAAGCGGCCGCGTTGAAGTAGGGCTTTCCGCTTCGCGGATTATGGTTTAGGTGATAGCCGCTGCCGTCATAGTTCGGCATGTCGATGCTGGTCGAATTCACACCGTTGTTCTGAACTTGAACCAGGTAGTTGTCTCCCTGGCTCGCTAAGGTGACAGGGATTCCCGTGGCAAAACGCGTGATCCCTGAGAGTTGCCACCCATCCACCCAACGGTTGTCCATTCTCAATAAACCTCCTACTGGAAGCGCGTAGTCATAGCTGGCAACGAAGTTGTGTTTGATATCGAATGCCGAGGGGCCATCCAGCCGGCGATAGTCATAAGGATCCACCTGCTCCTGAATGTTCGATGTTTGGTCGAGACTCTTGCCGTAGGTGTAGCTGGCAAGCAGGGACAAAGGACCGCTCGTCCGCCGGTAGGTCAGTTCCAGGGCGCTGTAATTGGAATTGCCCATGTTTTCGTAATACGCATCGGTTCCAATTGTGTTCGGGAAAGGCGCGCGCGTTCCGTTGACTACGGTCCCGTCCGCTCGAGTGTACACTCCGTTTTCGCCAAAGGGCCCGCAGGTTGGAGTACCGGGCGCGACATCTTGAGGCTGGCTCAGGCTGAGGCAGATGGAAGGAACACCCGGATTGGCATCGTGCACCGTGAGCAGGTGGCGCCCCAGTGCTCCGATGTAACCTGCGCTGAAAACGCCGTTGGAGCCGATTTGGCGTTCGACTGTGAGGTTGTACTGCATCGCATACGACGTTTTGTTCTTGTACCAGACGCTCCCAGCGCCGCTGATCGGTGTGTAGCGAGACCATTCGACATTGGGGTCGGGATGTGTAACCGAGACGGTATACGGCGGCACCTGGACAGGAAACTGCTGAATATATTGTGTTCCTGTCAGCGCTCCGACAAACGGAGTCTCCATAACCGGCGACTCAGGGCTCGTATAGGTGAGGCCATACGGCGGATTGCCGGTCGGATACGCCACCGTCAGCCCCTGAGGCGACGAGACAAACCGGCCTCCGCCGAGGCGAATGCTGGTTTTCCCCGGACCTCCTGTGACTCTGGAGAGGAAATCGTTCGTTGGGGCCGGCGACCATGCGATGCCGAACCTCGGAGAAAAGTTGTCGAGGGGCGTTGGCGCGATTCCACTCGGAATCTTGTGACCATCCGGCAGAATGTCGCCCGGCACAAGATAACCCAGTGGCGCTCCGGGGAAGGTTTGCGATTCCACGCCCTGAACAAAGGTCGTGATCTGGTTGTGTTTCTCTGACCACGGTGTCACGTAGTCCCAGCGCAGCCCATAGTTGATCGTCAGATTTTGCCGGATGCGATAGCTGTCCTGAACGAAAAGATCTCCGTCTGCAGCGCTTTCATAGAATGGCGGCGAGGACTGCTGCGAATAGAAATCAGGCAGACCAAGCAGGAAATCGGCATAACCGTTTCCGGTGCTTTGCGATCCCGAGCCGAAGAAAGAATAGGTTCCATTGGCAACCAGGTTTGGCGCCTGCTTCACCTTGTACCAGATGTAGCGGCCGCCGAGCTTGATCGTGTGCGCGCCCAGAGTCTTGATCACGCCATCGCTCAGGTCGTAATTGTCATTGACCTGGTCAAGATAAAACGGATTTGTGCCGACGGCGAATGAGTTGAAATACAACATCTCGACGCCCGCCTGTTTCGGGAACCCTTGAATGATGCCTTCTCCGCCCGCTTGAATCCCCTGGTCGGCAAGCGAAACGCCAACGCCGCCCTTCGGCGTGCCAATCTGATTGTCCAGGCGTGTCCAGCCGAAGCGGGATTCGTTGACCAATGTCGTGCCGAACTGATGAGAATTGCTAAGTGCTGCGGTCTGGTCTACGCCAGCGGACGTGGCATCAAATACCTTGCCATTGCCCGGAACGGTTGCGCCTCCCAAACCACCGGGATAGGGATTATCGAGGTTGTACTGATCGTGAAAATAGTAGATGGACGATGTCCCGTGACGCGTGGAATCGAAATCCAGGCGTCCGGAGGTCTTGTTGTCGTCGATCGCGTATCTCTCGGCGCCGGATGAGAACTCGCTGGCACCAATATTCGGAATTGGGATGTACTGAAGCACGTGGGTGGGAGCATTGCCCCAGGCACTCTGCGGAATTATTGCGTTGGGAAAGACACACTGACTGGGAGATGTGCAGCCCTGAACGTAGAAAGGCTCATTCTGGACTACGGCATAGCCGAGACGATTCGACAGGGTCTGCGCGAGATAAGGGCCATTCACGACCCCGGTGAGCGTCGCGACCGAGTCGCTGAAATCGCCGTCGCGGTTGGCCATTGAAGGGACGCTCACGATCCCCGTCTCGATCCCCTGGATTGTGCGCTGACCCTGGTAATCGGTGAAGAAGAAGATCTTGTCCTTGCGCAGGGGTCCCCCGAAGGTTCCGCCAAACTGGTTCTGTTGAAAGGTGGATCGCTCCGGTGAAAAGTACCCGCGCGCGTCGAGGTCTGTATTGCGTAGAAACTCGAAGGCAGATCCGTGGAACTGACTTGTCCCCGATTTGGTGACAACGTCGATGATGCCACCCGTGAATCCACCGTTCTCGGCATCGACGTTGCTGCTCAGAATCCTGAATTCAGCAATCGAGTCCAGATTCGGAATGATGCCGGCCTGCTGACCGATCGTTTCCTCCACGCTGACATCGTTCAGGTAGTAGGCATTGTCGGACTCGCGTTGACCGTGTATGGAGAACTGCCCCGTATTTTGCTCGCCGGCTGCTGGGACGGTGCCAAACCCACCGCCTGACGTGGAATTGCCGGCGCCACTGGTTGTGATGGGTACGACGCCCGCCTGCACCGCGAGAAGATCGGTATAACTGCGCCCATTCAAGGGAATGTCGGTCACCTGTCTGGATTCAATCGTCTGTCCGATCTGCGTGTCGGCGGTCTCGACCTCAACCGCGCCGGCATCCACTTCGACAGTCTGTGAGGTATCCGCGACGCGCAGCGAGAAATCGATTGTCAGCGAGGTGTTCACATCGATCTTGATTGTGTTCCGCATCTCGCTTTGAAAGCCAGACGCCGCGGCTTCAATCGAATAGGTTCCAATACCAAGCAATGGGAAGGAATAGGCGCCGCTTGCATTCGCGACCGTCGATGCCTTGATGCCGGTCGCGAGATTCGTTGCTGTGACTGTGCTCCGAGGGATCACGGCTCCCGTTATGTCCTTCACCGTGCCCGAAATCCTGCCACTGGTTTGACCAAATGCGGAAGCGACCATCAAAGTCACGATCACTACGGTTGCTGCAAGTCCAATCATCCAGCCGCGAATTGTTGGCCGTCCAAAGCCTTCGGCCTGAATCTCAGTCGAAGTGAAGACCCAAGCGTTTTCCATAAATTCCCGGTCGCGAATCATAGGTTTTTCTCCAAGCGGCGTGGTGACACACGCCGAGCATCCTGCCCGGACGCCAGTGGGGCCAGGCAGCGGTTCCGTTTAGTGCAAGCGAAATGTTCAGTCGCTTACTCTGTCGCCTTTACCTCGGCGACGAGTCAGATGATTCAGGAAGGACCAATGATTCGTCGCGGAGGTGTTCTCACTCCGCCTTTGCGGAGGTTCTGGTGAAGCGGGGTCTTCTTCCATCAATTCCTCCTTCTTTCATGAAGCAGAACCTGGGGATTCGACATTTGTGGGTTCAGCAGCAGGACATTTCAGAATTTCCAAGTTGTTTCTAACCACGAATCTGAATTCAAATCACGCGCGAGGCCTGCAACTCGGAGGTTCCTCGGCTCGAATCGTAGCAAGATTGAGCCTGGACTTTGAACGAGTTGACCATCTGCACACCAGCGGTTGGGCCGGGTTTCCGGTCTCGATCCAGACGCAGGAAAGAGAAGATATTCTGCGAGTACGAAAGTTGAGAACAGTTTTGGCCATGACTCCTCCTTCCGGCAAAGAGCGTCATACGGCTGACGGGCCAATGGAAGGTCCGCGCCTCAGACGCCAGTTCGCTAGACTTTGACATTCGGAGGGTGGGTAGAGCCGCCGGCTTTCTTGAAATCCCGAGGGTTTCTGCTCACTCACTCAAACCGGGACGTGCACTGTGAGTAGCAAGCAGCCGACTAGTTGACGCTAGTCGAGATCCCCACCGTCACAGCGCAGGAGAACACTCAAAAACCTTGGATGTTCTAACGCAGCTTCGGTTTTCATAATGTTGAACGTAACGCTCTCAACGTGTCAGACGCGCCACTCCAATTTTTGTACCATACCCCCCTTGGATATAGCAAGAGACGTTAAACAAAAAAGTAGCGACATCGGAAGGCGCTAGGAGGCGCATACATTGCCTCTCATTTTCCATGTCAAACAACTTGGTTGTTGAGCTGGAATCCAGTCTCGGTTCCGGTCAGTGGAGGATTCAATCGCCGGGAAATTGAAGATAAGTATGCCGCAGTAAGTTACCAGCAATCGCGTCGGTTGTGGTTGCGTAACTCAATTGATTTAAGAAGGTTACTAAGTCAAAGGGACAATTCTCAAGTTGGGTGATATGCTACCCTCGTTCATCTTGCTCAACATGAGTCAATCTGAAAATGGGAACGTGGCGACATTCTGGAGGCCGGATTCGGCGGAAGGGCGCGCACTGGTTCTCAGTGAACTGGAAGCGATTTTGTCGAGCTACCATTTTCGAGGCAGTAAACGTTATCCAGCTCTTCTGAAATACATCGTCGAAGCAGCCCTGGAGGAGCGGTCATGCGATTTGAAAGAGCGAACGCTGGGCATTGAAGTGTTCGGCCGGGAGCCCGACTACGACACGAACATCGACCCCGTGGTGCGTATTAGTGCCGGTGAGGTGCGCAAGCGGATCGCGCAGTACTATCACGAAAACGGACATGGCGCGCGTGTTCAGATCGAGCTTCCACTCGGATCTTACGTACCCGAATTTCTGCTGCGTGCGCCGGACTCCTCCGAAGCCCAGGCGCGGCCCGAATCCAAGGAGGGGGCTGTACCAGAAACCAGTGCGCGCTCCCTATGGCGCCGCACTTCGATAATGCTTCTCGGGCTGCTGGCCGTATTCATAGCGGGCGCACTCATAGCCAGGCACCTTTTGCAATCTGCGCGCGAGCAAGGTGACCAGGCGCTCCATGGGTTATGGGATCCGGTGCTCCAATCCACGAAGCCGGTCATCATCGTACTGGGAACGACTCACCCCGAAAACATGCCGCCGGAATCCGAAAACACCACGTTAAACGATAACGTCAGGCGCCCCTATCACCACGTCTCGGTATCGATTGCGCTTGCGCTGGCAGATATTGCAGGTGTTCTCCACCAACAGGGGAGGGGCTATGAGGCGAAGGAAGCGCCGGAAACCAGCCTTACGGATATTCGTTCCCGTTCCGTGATCCTGGTCGGCGCCAGCAACAATGATTGGACCATGCGTCTGACACAGCCGCTCAGGATCCATTTCTTTTTTGGGCCGGATGGAATGGGCCGGATCGAAGATGTGACGAATCCTCGGCAAACTGACTGGGAGCTCGACAATACTAAGCCCTATTCCTCACTAACCGCGGACTACGCCATCGTTGCGCGTTTTCGCGATCCCACGGTAGAGGAAACCGTCATGGTGATCGCCGGCATAGGACCTTGGGGTACTGAAGCTGCAGGAGAATTCGTGCAGTCGCCTCAGGCTCTGGAACAGCTCGCCAAGATGATGCCAAGTGGCTGGGAGCACAAGAATATAGAGGTGGTGTTGAAGTCGAATGTAATCGGCGGCCAACCTGGACCGCCTATCATAATGTCCGGGATTTCCTGGTGACTTAGCTTTGACTTTCTCCCTCGCGGATCATATTCCGCCGGCACGACAAAAAGCTGCAGGATTTCCTTAGGGTCATCTATCGATGAGGCGATCACAGGCTTAGCGGACACGCTCACGCCAGAAGAGGCGTCCACCGTCAGTAACAAGTTGAGCAACAGCCGCGCATGGATTTGGCCCTGCGGTGCCTTGTCACTGAGGAGGTCAATGATCCACTTGTCTGTAAAGTCGGCATCTCTCGCGAGGAGCTTTCCGATCTCGTCTGGTCTCAGCCGATGATCCACGTGGCCCGGCTTCTTGGCAGGTCAGACGTCGCGGTGGGAAAGGCTTGCCGCCGACGGAATATCCAGGTACCCCCTCAAGGGTATTGGGCCAAGCTTGCCGCCGGGAAGCCAGTCCAACCTCGACCCCCTCTGCTGCCTATGTAACTAAAACCAAAAACCGAGAGTGCCGCCCTGTCGATCGACTTGCATCGCAATCAGGTCTAGGGGCGGTATTCCCACAACCATGTTTTATGGAGGAGAGCGATTATGCCGAGAGAGAAAGAATTTGAAGAACAGGTCGGTGTCTTTCTAAAACCCGGCTCGGATGTGTGGTGTATTCGGGTCAAAAGTGCAGACGGCCTGAAAACGGTGCGCGAAGTCGGTTCGCACAAAGATGCTGTTGATGCCTACCTTGATCATCAAGCGGCGAAGCGCTTGGGTATCACGTCGCATATTGACTTGATGCGCGGTCCCAAGTTCTACCAGCTCGTCGATGTTGCAGCGAGCTTTTACAAAGATCAGAGCGAGGCGAAGATGAAGCGCTTCTTAGGGATGGCATCTCCGATGTTGCTGGCATTTGGTAATAGGGTTGCGGCGACCTTGACGACAATGGAGCTAGAAAACTGGCTCCTCGATCAAGCCGACGAAAACGAGTGGGAACCTCCGACCCAAAACGCCTATAAATCCGCAATGGTCGTCATCTTCCGCGAGGGCGACAACGCAAACCTGATCAAGAAGAATCCAGCGAAACTAATTCTGAGCGCCCAGGATGCCAACAGGCGAATGCGGTACTTCACTGAAGAGGAGGAGCAGCGGATCCGCCGGGTCACCATCGAGCGAGCGCTGCGATATGGAGGAGACGGGGAGGAACGCCTGGCGCAGATGGATCTTGCAGTCAATACCGGTATGCGCCGATCTGAGGAGTTCGGACTGACATGGAATCGGGTTCATCTCGAGAAAGGCAAAATATTGCTCGTAAATACGAAGAACGGCCATAAGCGCGACGTGTTTCTCAACAAGCGCGCAAAGGGGGCTTTGATGTTCATGAAAGAGAGGCATGATTGTCAGGGGACACCAAGAAATGCACTGGTCTTTCCCGGTGGATCATCGACGCAGTGGTTTGAGGGTGTTCTGGAAGAAGCGGGAATTCACGATGCTGTTTGGTACACGTTCCGGCACACCACTGCTTCCCGGCTGGTGATCCGTGGAGTGCACATGTCCCTCGTCCAGAAGATCATGGGTCATCGCACCCTGCGCATGACATTTCGCTATGCGCATCTTGCAGCGGGGCATTTGCTCGAGGCCATAGAGAAGATCGTTCCGGCACGTAGACCCTTCTTCGGTGAATGAGGGCAGCGGTCACGAGCATTCAAGAGTGGCTCTATGCGCTTGAATGTTCGTGACCAACCCACTCATGCTTTACTCGCGCTGTGGGATTGCTTCACAACTTCGTGGGTGTACTAAGTGCGACACGGAATGTGCGATCATAAGTGGGTTGAACGACATGTTTCGCGGGCCGTGGGTCGGCTGCACTTCGAAAGTTGCGGCCCTCTCCATCGCTGGATTTATTCGGGCTTAAGATGCAGATCGGGCAAGTGGTGTCGGTCAAGTTGGGGGTTGCCGTTCATGGCAGGAATTTTTGGCAGGTGCACAGAGGAACATTTGGGCTAAAAAAGGGTGACTATGCTGCAAAAGTGGTGCAAACCTCAATGACGACCAAAGTCACTATCTTATTCATTATGCAATATTTAAGAACAATTTAGGGCCTGTAGCTCAACGGTTAGAGCAGGGGACTCATAATCCCTTGGTTGGGGGTTCAAATCCCTCCGGGCCCACCATTGATCGCACCCCTCAGCGGTAGAAAAACATGTACGCGCCCACAGCTACGAGCATGACGGCGAAGATGCGCCGCAGCAACACTTCGGGAATCGCCTGCGCCCAGACCGCGCCAAAGTAGGCTCCCACCAGGAATCCCACAGCCAGCAACGCGGCTACGCGAATGTCGGCGTTCCCACTGCGGTAGTACTCCAGGAAAGCAAACAGGCCGACCGGCGCCAGAAGCGCCCCCAGCGACGTGCCCTGCGCGCGGTGCTGATCCATGCCCACGAGCCAGACGAGCGCAGGCACAAACAGAATGCCGCCCCCGATTCCCACCACGCCGGAAAACACACCCACCACCACGCCCACCAGCACCATCAGCCAGGTCATGCGATCTCCTTTGCGCAGGCAAGCAGCCGCACTGCGCCCGCGTCTCCAGCCTATCGCAAGATTGGGAGGATTCTGTGCGCAAACTTCCGCCGGAAAGGCAGCCGCCGCCATGTGGGCGGTGTTCGCGAGATCGCTGCGCGGCTACGCGAGCGCCAGGTTCAGATTGTCGATGGCTTCGTCGATCTCCGCCGTGTTCTTGTATCCCACGGTCACGCAATCCACGCCCGCATTCCGGAATGCATAGCGCATTGCCTGTTGGCGGTCGCTGCGGTCGGTAAACGCGCCCTCGCCGATCAGCTTCATGCTGATGATGCCCATACCCGCGGTGCGCGCCTCGTGCACGTGCGTTACCACCTCAGCCACATTTCCGGGCACGTTCCACTGGTCGCGCTCGTTGTCCATGTGCACGCCCTTGTGATTCATGCGGATCATGGCCACGTCGAGCCACTTGTTGCCAGGAACCTGCCGCAGTGCGGGCAGACCGTGCACCGATGCGCCGTGCGTCAAAATGGTCTGCCGAGACTGCGCCTCGAGAATCGCATCCTGCCAGCGAGCGCTGTCGGAAGGCCAGGTTGGGCTGGTCTGCACGTGCAAGAGCATGATGTCGAAGTACTCGGTGTCGCTGTTTCTGCGCAACTCATCGAGCTTCTTCAGCGGATCCCGATCGCCGTACGTCTCGACTTTCGTCATCAACCTGTAGCTGTCGCGCGGCAGACCCTTCAGCGCCGCGCCCAGCATCTGCTGCGAATCTCCATACGCCTCGGCGGTTTCAAAGAAGCGGATGCCGCGTTCGTGGGCGTAACGCACGAGGCGAGTGAACTCCTTCTGGCCGAGCTGCTGTTGCACGTGACCGTTGTTGGTTCCGGTACCGAATGCGAGGCGTGTGACCTTGACGCCCGATTTTCCCAGCGTCACCCAGTCGGTGGCTGAGGCGCGCTCGGCAAACAGCGGCGCACCTTGCAAACCTGCAATCGCGCCTGCGGCTACGCCGGCTTTCAAAAAATGTCGTCTTGAAATGTGCGGCATGGTTGACCTCCGCCTCCTGGCCAAAGGGGTTGGCCGATTGCCCGAATGGTAGCACAACTCTCATAATTCTGGCGTGAAGTTGCCTTTTGTCCGCGGAGCGGCCGCCCGCAAGGACTTTTTCATTCCGCGTCTTCCGCCACGGCGGGAGCTTTGGCGCGCATGCTGGTGATGGTCACGACACTGGCCAGGACAAACACTCCGCCCAGCACCGTGCGCGCTCCCAGCGGCTCGCCTCCCAGAAAATAGCCGATGATCACAGCCACAATAGGATTGACGTAGGCATAGGTTCCCACCTTCGTCGGCGATTCGTGATGCAGCAGCCACACGTAGGCCGTGAAACCCGCGATGGAGCCGGCAAAAACCAGGTAGACGAGCGCGATCCACGCCGTGCCCGATATGGCAAGCAGGTGAAATCCCCGCCATTCGCCGCGCGCGGCAGAAACCGCAAGCAGCATCGCTCCGCCGGCAAGCATCTGCGCGCCCGAACTCATGACCTTCGAAGAGGGGAGCGGCAGTTTGCGCGCCAGCGCAGATGCGATCGACCAGCTGATGGCTCCGATGATCAACCCTGCTGCTCCGGCCGTATCGATCGGCGCGCCGCCCAGCTTGCCCAGCTTCCCCAAATCAATCGACCGGCTCATCAGCACCGCGACGCCTGCGATTCCCACGAGCAGCGCCCCGGAAAGTCGCGCGGTAAGCCGTTGCGTGCGCAGAATAATGATTTCAGAAAGCGCCATAAAGGCGGGAATCGTCGCCAGAATCACGGCCGCGATGCCCGAAGGCACGCGCCGCTCCGCCCAGAACAGGAACCCATAGTCGACAACGAAGATGAGAAACGCCAGCAGAAACGCTGAGATCCACTGTCGCGCAGTGGGCTGTTGCTCCTTCTTTGCCGTTGCCCATAGATAAACCAGCAATCCTGCGGCCACGAAGCGCATGGCGCAGAAAAGTAGCGGAGGTACCTCGCGCACGCCGACGCGAATCGCAAAAAACGTCGCGCCCCAGACGAAATAGATGGTTCCGAAGGCCAGGAGGGTCTTCCATCGCGGCACGTGATGCGTGTCTTCCAAGCGAACCTCCCGTCTTCTTGTTTTCTTGATCCCTTGATCCCTCGGTCCCTGTTTCTACCAACTGTGCAGCCACTCGGCATCGCGGCCGATGCGCACCGGCGTGTGAAAGAGCTCGCTCAGCCGCGCCTCGGTCAGCAGTTCCTCGCGCGGACCGTCGGCCACAAGGCGCCCGTCGCGCATGAGAATGATGCGTTCGATCTCCGGCAAAATATCGCCCAGGTGATGTGTCACCATCACCAGGCCGGTTCCCTCGTGCGCCAGTCCGCGCAGGGCCTCGCGCAGTTCGCGTTGCGCGGCCAGGTCCAGCGCGTTCGAGGGCTCATCGAGAAGCAGTTGCCGCGGACGGTGCACCAGCGCCCGTGCAATCAGGATGCGGCGCTTTTCACCGGCCGACATGGTGCCCACCAGTTGCGTGGCCAGCCTGGTGGCTTCCATGCGCTCCAGCGCCTCCCAGGCTCGCGCCCGCATCTCTTCGGTCACATGAAGATTCGGCCACAGCGTGGATGCGGAAAAGAAACCAGCAATTACAGCGTCGAGTCCCGGCGTCACCGCCGTCCGTTCGCCCGGCAACTCGCTTCCCATGGGTCCGGTGCTCACCACGCCAAAATGCCGCCGCAGTTCGGTCAAATCCCAGCGCTCGCGCCCGAAGATGCGCACATGCATGCCGGGCTGTACGATGGGATACAGCTGGCAGGTGATGGCGAGAATGAGCGTGGATTTGCCGCAGCCGTTCGGCCCCAGGATGGCCACGTGTTCGCCAGTGCGGATGCTCAGATTGATGTCGTGCAGCACCACGCGTTCGCCGCGCGCCACGTTCACTCGGCGCAGTTCCAGAAACTCCGTGCTGGCTTCTTCAATCTTCGACACGCGCTCGTCAACTCCCGCTCTTCCGGTCCCACTTTTAAGGTCCTACCTGCTAGATTAAATGGGTCCACACCATGAGCGATCCATCTCAAGACGTCATCCCTCGCGGCTTTCGCTTTGCCGCCGGCAAGGCCGGCCTGAAGGCCAGCGGCCGCCCCGACTTTGCCCTGATTGTTGCCGACGCTCCTGCCAGCGCAGCCGCCGCATTCACATCGAACCGCGTGATTGCCGCGCCCCTCATCATCGATAAGCAGCACCTGAGCGCCACTGGAGGCCGCGTCCGCGTCGTCGCCATCAACGCGGGCAACGCCAACTGCGCCGCGGGCCAGGCCGGGCTCGATGCCGCGCGCACCACCTGCGCCGCCGCCGCAAAGATCTTCAACTGCCGCACAGAGGAGGTGTTTCCCTCTTCGACTGGTGTCATCGGCGTCCCGCTGCCCGCCGAAAAGCTGGCCGCGGCGCTGCCCAATCTTGCCGCATCGCTCGGCGCCGGCGCCGGCAACTTCCACGATGCCGCGTGCGCCATTCTCACCACTGACACCGTGGAAAAGGTCGCCTTCGCCCGGCTCGAATTGGCCGCAAGCGATGGCGCTCTACGTGAAGTCCGCATTGCAGCCTTCGGCAAAGGCTCCGGCATGATCCATCCCCAACTGGTGCCACACGCCACCATGCTGGTCTATATTCTGACCGACGCGGACCTCACGCCCGCAGATCTGAGTGCTTATCTTGGCCCAGCGGTTGAGGTCAGCTTCAATCGCATTTCCGTCGATGGCGATACTTCCACCAACGATACTGTTCTGCTGCTCGCCTCGGGCGCCAGCGGAGTATCGATCGGCGCCAACGATCCGGCTTTTGCGTCCGCGCTCACTAAGGTCTGCACCTCGCTAGCTCGCCAGGTGGTTGCCGATGGCGAAGGCCTTTCGCATGTGGTGGAGTTGCGTATTAGCAGCGCGGCCAGCGATGCCGATGCGTTGCGCGTGGCCAAGGCCATTGCCCACAGCCCGCTAGTAAAGACTGCGTGGGCCGGTTGCGATCCCAACTGGGGACGCCTGGCTGCCGCCATCGGCTACTCCGGCGCACAGATCGATCCCGACCATTACGACATCGACTTTGGCGAACTCCCCATCTGCCGCGACGGCGGCCGCGCACCGGGGTTTGACGAAGCGGCGGCCCACGCCTACATCACGCAGCGCGAGTTCTCCATTTCGATTCAACTGCACCAGGGTTCCGGCTCCTGCGTGTTCTGGACGACCGACCTCACGCACGAATACATCCACATCAACGCGGATTATTCGACATAACCCGGCTTCGCCTGCCTCACTTTGCCCGCGGATGCGTCCTGTCGTAGACCGCAGCCAGCTGTGCGGTGGTCAGCTGCGTGTAGCGCTGCGTGGTCGATAACCGCTCGTGGCCGAGCAGCTCCTGAATGGCGCGCAAATCGGCGCCTTCTTCGAGCAGATGCGTGCCGAACGCGTGGCGCAAAGTGTGGGGGTGCACGTCGGAAGAAAGCCCGCGCAGAATCGCGATGCGCTTCACGATGCGGCCCACACTACGCGTAGTCAGCCGCGCCTGGCCGCCCCTGGCAATGCCGCGCAACCGCATATTCACAAAGAGCGCCGGAGTTCGCACCGGCTCTTCTTCACTGGCCGCGGCCAATCGTGCGTTGCGCTCCGATAAATACGCGCGCAGCGCAGCGGCGGCCGCGTCGCCCAGCGGTACGTAGCGCTGCTTTTGGCCTTTGCCGCGCACCAGGATGGCTTCATTGGCCCAGTGAATGTCGTCCAGATTCAGCCCGGTCAACTCGGCGTTGCGGATGCCGCACCCGTAAAGCATTTCCAGAATCGCCCGGTCACGCGCCGGCCAACTGGCCGCGTCGGCGCGCACCGAATCGACCACGCGGTTCATTTGCTCGATGGAAGGCACGCGCGGCAGATGCTTCGGCAGCCGCGGCGTCGAGACGAGCGATGCCGCATTCTGCTCGATGTATTTGTTGCGCGCCAGCCATTTGAACCAGCTCCGGATGGCGGCCAGCGCCCGCGCCGCCGAGGCTTTCGATAATCCGCGCTCATAGAGTGTTCCAAGGAATGTGCGAATCTGCGTATGTTCGATCTGTGCGACCTCCGGCGCGCCGCCGCGCTCTGCCATCCACGCCGCAAATCCGTACAGCTCGCGCTCGTAGGCGCGCAAGGTATGCGCGGAGGCGCCGCGCTCGTTGGCCAGCATCCTCAGATAGGCGTCCACTAACTCTCGGTTGGTCGCAGCCACCGGTGGCGCTGCCGTGGCCGTCATGGCTTCTCCTCGCTCGAAACTTCGGGGCTCGCAACTTTCCGCTGCACGAGACGCGGGCCGGACCGTGTGCCCTCGTCCGCATCGACCTCAGCTGGCCGCCGCGCGCCGCGCGGATGATGCATACGATGCACGGCCTTCAACCGGCCCAGCGCCAGGTGCGTGTACACCTGTGTCGTAGAAATGTCTGCGTGCCCCAGCATCATTTGCACGCTGCGCAGGTCCGCACCGTTCTCCACCATGTGCGTGGCGCAACTGTGACGCAGCCCATGCGGGCTCGTGGAGTGGTTCGCCGTCTTCACCAGCCGCCAAATCCACTGCCGCGTGAGCGGCATGCCGCGCAGCGAAAGAAACATGCGCGCGCGTTCGTGCCGCGGCACACTCGGCCGCGCCCTGCCCCTGCGCGCCGAGCTGATCCGTTCGAGATGTGGCCGCCCTTCGCGCAAGTACTGCTCCAAAGCCTGGAGCGCGGAGCGACCCAGCGGCACAATCCGTTCCTTGTCGCCCTTGCCGCGCACCTGCACGCGCCCGGCATCGAGGGCCAGATCGCTGACGTTGAGCGACACCACCTCTGACACGCGGAGCCCGCCCGCGTACAGCAGCTCCAGAATGGCGCGATCGCGCAGAGCGGTGGCCTTGGCCTGCGGATGCGATGCCGAGAGCGCGGCCCGTTCCAACATTTCGGCCACCTCCGGCTCGGCCAGCGACTTGGGCAGCACCTTCCACGCCTTGGGCGACTCAATGTTGACAGTGGGATCGTGATGAATGCGGCGGTCCAGCAGCAGCCACTTGTAAAATCCGCGCAGACAGCTGAGCTTGCGCGCCGTCGAGCGTCCATCGATACCGTGATTGCGCAAATGCTCGAGCAATCCTGCCACATCGGCCTCGCGCGCCGTCATCAGCAGAACGTTGCGGCTCTCCAGAAACTCGGCAAAGATGCGCAGATCGCTCAGGTAGGCTTCGCAGGTGAGGGGGCGAAGCCCTTTCTCCACGCGCAGATAGTCGCCATAATCCTTCAAAAGCGCAAGTTGGTTTCCGCCGCTCACATTACCGATTATCGGCGTGCCGAACTGGCGCGCGGCATTGTTCAGCCGGTTACCGTACCACGTTCAATACGGCATCAACATCATCAATACGAGTTAGGTAACGGCGTGGTTGACTGCTCTAAGCAGAGATCTCGGGCGTCGATTTCTCTCGCGCCACCCAATACTGCTCAATCTCCTCGAGCGGTTTGTTCTTGGTTTCCGGCACGAAACGCCACGTAAACCACGCTTGCGTCAGCGCCATCAGCGCCAGGAATCCCAGCGTAACGGCCTTCCCGATCACGTGAAACGCGTACGGGAAGAGCAGCACGACCATGGCGTTCGCCACCCACTGCAGCAGCACGGGAACCGTCATTGCCGCGCCGCGTGCGTCACTGGGAAAAATCTCGGGCACCAGCGTCCAGAACACCGGCCCCACGCAGGATGAAAAAAACGCCAGATAGAGCAGGATGAGAACCAGAACCAGCACGCCGTGAAAGTGCCCGGCAAGCACTGCCGCCAGCAACCCGGCGAGGGCAAGCGTCATTCCCAGCGAACCGGCGATATACAGCGGCTTGCGCCCGTAGCGATCGATCACCCAGAAGGCCACCAGGGTAAACAAGACGTTGATCACGCCGACCAGAAACGTGGAAACCAGCGCCCCATCGACCTTCCACCCCGCCGAAATAA
>Ga0326728_10002094_pt1 | contig 67767 bp, 49 predicted proteins | sample MB3enrmetagenome_FD_207602 | JGI IMG/M metagenome (GOLD analysis project Ga0326728, IMG submission 207602) | Lab enriched peat soil microbial communities from McLean, Ithaca, NY, United States - MB31MN | ecosystem: Environmental > Terrestrial > Soil > Wetlands > Peat | place: USA: New York... | reverse complement strand
TTGGTTTTGTGCTTGCACATCGGCCTTCTCGTTGTCCTTCCCGATGATGTATCTGATTTACAGCTTCTTGGTAACGCTGGGTGTGCTCCTGACGGCCCCTTACTACGTCTGGAAACGGCGTGACGAACTGGCCGGAGGGCGATGGCGGGAACGATTCGGACTGTTGCCGGAATCATTCCAGCAGGTGGAGCGCGGCGCTATTTGGATTCACGCCGTATCCGTTGGCGAAACCCTGGCCGTGGTGAGGCTGGCGCGCGAGTTGCAACAAGTATTTTCTGACCGGAAGATCTTCCTGAGTAGTGTCACGCCTGCAGGCCGCTCGGCGGGAGAAAGCCGCCTCCCCTCAGTGGCCGGCCGGTTCTATCTGCCCATGGATTGGCGGGGGGCGGTTGGGGCCGCGTTGAAACGGATTCAGCCGTCTTTACTGGTGATCGTGGAGACCGAGTTATGGCCCAACCTTTTGCGCGCCGCGCACGAGTTTGGAGCGCGAATTATTCTTGTTAATGCGCGGCTTTCCACGCGCTCCTTTCGACGTTACCGCCTGGTCCGGCCTTTCATGCGCCGGGTGCTCGAACATATCGATGTGATCTGCGCTCAGACGGAAGCGGATGCTGAGCGCTTCCGGGAATTGGGCGCTGCGCCGGAGCGCCTTGTTCTGTCCGGAAACTTGAAGTTCGATGCGGAGCCGCCTCGGGTCGGCGCCTTCCCTTCCCTTCTGGAGAAAGCTGTGACTATTACGGGGCGTGGCCCTATCATGATTGCGGCAAGCACGATGCCGGGTGAAGAACCCCTGGTCCTCAAGGCCTGGGGTAAAGTCCGGGCTCAAAATCCCAAGGCCTTGTTGATCCTCGCCCCGCGGCATCCCGCGCGCTTCGACGAGGTTGCTCAGATTCTGAACAACTCCGGTTGTAGCTACACTCGCCGCACACATCTGGCATCCCAGGGAGCGGAGGCTTCGAACTGGGTGGCCGCGCCCGAAGTCCTCTTACTCGACACGATCGGAGAATTGGCAGGAATCTTCGAATTGGCGGATGTGGTTTTCATGGGAGGGAGCTTGGTCCCCACCGGGGGTCACAATATTCTTGAAGCCGCGTACTGGGCGAAGCCTGTGGTCTTTGGCCCGCACATGGAGAACTTCCAGGACATTGCCCGCCTCTTCCTGGAGGCAGATGCATGTCTCCAGGTTCAGGACGCGGAAGAATTGGCCGAATCCGTGCTGAAGTTGTTTGGAGACCGCGCGGCGGGTCAACGACTGGGCAACCGCGGCAAGCAGGCCTTGGAAAGGCAAACGGGGGCGACGGCTCGAGTACTGGAACAGATCCAACGATTGCTCAATTCCCCTCCTTAATCAAGGAGGGGGTGGGGGGTGCTTGGTCTCCGACATTTGCCGTTTGCCATTTGAGTTTTGAACTTTGAGATTCTCAAGTGAAAACACCACTCCAAATCTTATCGGCGGTCTTCCAAGCCGGAGTGACGATGCGCCACATCGCCTATCGTCGCGGGTGGCTCAAAGTCCGCCGTTTGAACCGGCCGGTCGTAAGTGTGGGCAACTTGAGCGTGGGCGGAACCGGCAAGACTCCGCTGGTGATCCTAATGGCCAAGACTCTGCGCGCCGCCGGGCATCGCCCTTGCATCCTCACGCGTGGTTACGGACGGCGTGGAGGAAGGGAGCTCATCGTTCTTGAACCCGGCCCGGACCGTGTCGCCGATCCCAGGGAAGTCGGTGACGAACCTGCCGCGCTCGCCATTGCACTGCCCAACGTGCCCATCATTGTTACTCCGGATCGGCTGCGCGGAGGGATCATCGGCGAACAACGATTTCAGGCCACCGTGCACCTGCTGGACGACGGGTTTCAACACCTTGCCCTTTATCGCGATCTTGATGTTGTTTTGCTCGACATCTCGCGCCCGCCGTCCGACCTCGCCCTGCTTCCCGCCGGCCGCGGGCGGGAGCCATTTTCAGCCCTGCGGCGGGCTCACTGGGTAATACTCACCCGAACTGAGCTGGGGGACGCAAGTGGATTGCAGGGACGCGTTCAAGCGCTGAATCCACGGGCCCAAATCTTTCGCTGCTCCACGAAGTTCGCAGGCTTGGTGGATGCTCGGAACGGTTTGTCAGAACCCTGTGCAAACCTGCTTCACAAGAAAGTCGCGGCTTTCTGTGGAATTGGGAACCCGGCAGCGTTCTTTGCTGACTTGCGGGGTTGGGGATTTTGGGTGGTCAAAGAGAGCATTTTTCCTGACCACCATGTGTACAGGCGCCATGAGCTGGACAACATTTTCGCGCTTGCGCGGAGTGCGGGCGCGGAAGCAATGCTGACCACCGAAAAGGACCTCATGAACCTGCCACCGGATTGGAATCCCCCGATGTCATTGTTTGCTTGTTGCATTCAGACTGAAATCGAGGCGAAGGTGGAATTCGAGCGAGCGTTGCTGGCCGAGGTGGAAGCAGCGCGGAGGGCGAATTGACGAAATACGAAATACGCTCGTGCAATCCGAGAAAGATCATGGTGCGGGTCACGAACTGGATTGGCGACGCCGTGATGTCCCTTCCGGCGATTGAGGCGCTGCACGCGCGCTTCCCAAACTGCGAAATCGTTCTCGTTTCAAAACCCTGGGTCAGCGAAATCTACTTGAACCATCCGGCCGTCAGCCGGCAAATCGTTTATGACGCGGAGGGCGAGCATCGAGGGGCTCGAGGGTTCTGGAAATTAGTCCGCCAACTCCGCTCGGAGCGCTTCGACGCTGCCATTCTTCTTCAGAATGCCTTCCAGGCTGCCTGGATGGCTTGGCGCGCGCGCATTCCCCTTCGTATCGGCTACGCGCGGGATGGGCGGAGTGCGCTGCTGAGCGAGGCTGTCGAGGTCCCGCCACCGGCAGCTTATGGGCATCAAGCTTACTACTACCTGCAATTACTGTTTCGTTCTGGAATAATTGAAAGGCCCAAAACACTCCAAGAGGTTCGCCTCCACCTTGCGGAATCCGAACAAAGGTGGGCCGTGAAGCAGCTTCAAACCGTGGGCCTGGGCGGCCGGCGGTTCCTGGTAGGGGTCAGCCCGGGCGCAACTTTTGGAGAGGCAAAGCGTTGGTTGCCGGACCGTTACGCCAGCCTGGCCGATCGCCTGATTGATGCCCTGGGCGCGGATGTGGTAATCTTCGGCTCCGCGGCCGAGCGGCCCTTGGCTGAGGCCGTGGCGCGGGCAATGAAACATACACCTGTGCTTGTGGCGGGGGAAACCACGCTGCGAGAGTTCATGGCGTTGATGGCGAAATGCCGCTTGGTCATCACCAACGACTCCGGGCCGATGCACGTGGCAGCAGCGCTGGGCTTGCCGCTTCTGGCCATCTTTGGTTCCACAGACGAGCGCGCCACCGGACCTGTGGGTCTTCGGGCGCGCATCATCAAGCATCCCGTGGAGTGCAGCCCCTGCGGCCTCCGTGAATGCCCGATTGATTTCCGATGTATGAACGGTATTTCCGTGGACGACGTTTACATGGCAGCTCTGGAGTCGGTAAAAAAATGGGCAATCACCCCATAACACCATGCTGAGAAACCCGTCCAGCCTGTCATTCCGAGGAGTCCCGATCTGATCGGGACGACGAGGAATCTCGCAAGTCCTTCTTCTTCAGAGCGAGATTCCTCGCTGCGCTCGGAATGACAGCCTTCAGAAGGGTTTTTCAACATCCTGTTAAGTCACAATAATGAAGATCACGGCTCAAGATCGCGCAACTCTGCTGTCGATCATGGAAAGATTTCCCCGCCAGCGTGTCCTCCTGCTGGGCGACTTGGTGGCAGACGAATACGTTTATGGGGAAATCGCTCGGGTCTCCCGTGAGGCCCCAGTCCTGATTTTGAAACAGCGCGAAAAGCAGGTAGCGCCGGGTGGCGGAGCTAACGCCGCCAATAACTTGGCCGACCTTGGCGCCCAGGTTATTCCGGTGGGCGTTGTGGGCGAGGACGAAACGGGCGAGGCGCTGCTACGTTATTTCCAAGAGAAGAATGTTTCCACGCGCTACGTGGTGCGGCTGGGTGGTTACCTGACCCCAACGAAATCACGCATCCTGGGAGGGCTTAGCCACTGGCAACGGCAGCAGATCGTTCGCATCGATCGTGAACCTGCTCAATTATTGCCCAGGGAAGTTCGAAGACGGTTATCGCGCAGTGTCGTTCCCCTGCTCCGCACCTCTTCTGCCCTTCTGGTATCCGACTATGGCTACGGCTCGACGGACGCGCGCGAGGTGGAATTCATCAGCCACCGAAGAGGAAGTGCTCGACTGCCGATTACGGTTGACTCCCGCTACGACCTGCTGACGTATAAGAACATCACCACAGCCACACCCAATGAGCCGGAAGTCGAGGCGGCTTTCGGGGAGACTATAGGCAACGACCTTGCACGGCTTCATTCCCTGGGGAGAAAACTGATGCGCCGCCAAGGTCTTCAGGCGCTGCTGATCACCAGAGGGCGCGACGGCATGGTGCTTTTTGAGTCGCGCCGGGACCCCCGTCATTTGCCCATCTTCGGTTCTGACCAGGCGGTGGATGTGACCGGAGCGGGAGACACCGTAATTGCCGCCTACACGCTGGCGTTAGGGGCGGGCGCAAGCTTCCTGCATGCGGCCATGATCGCGAACTGCGCCGGCGGTCTGGTGGTTATGAAACGAGGTACGGCTTCCGTCACCGGCAGCGAGATCATGGAGGCCGTTCGAAACGCATGAGCGGCCAAATCGTAGCGCGAGAAGGAACCGCTGAACTCGGTGTTCAGTTGCGCCGAGCGGGCCGGCGTGTCTCTTTCGCGAACGGGTGTTTTGATCTTTTGCACGCCGGGCACGTGCGCTATCTTCAGGCTGCGAAGCAAGAAGGCGACGTGCTCGTGGTCGGGATTAACAGCGACCGCTCGGTCTCGGCTCTCAAGGGCCCAGGAAGGCCGCTGCTCCCCGCTGAAGCGCGGGCAGAGCTGGTCGCCGCGCTCGAGCCGGTCGATTACGTTATCATCTTTGAGGAACCCACTGCGGAGGCTATGCTGAGCGAGCTTCGCCCGGATGTGCATTGCAAGGGTTCCGACTACACACCTGAGACGGTTCCCGAGAGGGCCCTGGCGGAAAGCCTGGGGACTGCTGTGGCGATCGTCGGCGACCCCAAAGACCACTCGACCCGTGACTTGCTGGCGGAGATCGCCCGGCGGTATCGAAAAGACTAACTTCCGCTTATTCATTTGGGGGATTCTGATTTGTTGGAACCTGTTGGGGAGCAATCCGTTTCTCCACTCCGTTTTCTGGTGATTCGCCTGAGTTCCATCGGCGATATCGTGCATGCCCTTCCCGCGGTGGCGGCGCTGGGGCAATCTTTCCCGAAAGCTGAAATCCATTGGCTCATCGAAAATCGCTATGCTTCCCTTTTGGCGGGAAACCCTTACGTGCAGCGCATAATCCCGCTCGATACGCTCAGTTGGCGTGGAAGTCTTCCTCCCGCTTCCATTGTGAAGGAAATGGTGAAAACCTTAAGGGGACTGCGGGGGGGCGACTACGCGGCAGCCGTGGATTTTCAAGGCCTCTGGAAGTCAGCTATGATCGCGCTTTTGAGTGGCGCGAAAGAGAGAGTGGGCTTGGCTGAACACTGGCTGCGCGAGCCGAGCGCGGCCCTTCTCTATACCGAACGGGTTTCAGCGGCGGGACGGCAACATGTGGTCGAAGAGAGCCTCGCCCTGGTCCAATATCTGGGGGCGCGCGTCGGCCTCTGGGAGTTCCCCTTGCCGCACACTGCCGAGGCCGACCAGTATGTTGACAACCAACTCGCTCGCCTCGAGGCGCGGGACTTCATGCTCATTAATCCCGGCGGGGGCTGGAAGGCTAAGCGCTGGGCGCCCGAGAACTACGCGTTGCTTCTCCGTCATCTCGAAACGCGGTTTTCCGGCAAGATTCTGCTCACCGGGTCGGCCGAAGAAAATGAACTGATTTCAGGAATTCTGGACAGCGCGGGAACAAAGCGAGCTGTTCACTTTCCATCCAGCGTCGTGCAATTCATTGCGCTGGCACGGCGAGCGAAATTGTTCCTGGGAGGTGACACGGGACCATTGCATCTGGCGGCAGCAGTGGGAACACCGCTGGTAGCCATTCACGGACCCACTGACCCGGCGCGAAACGGGCCTTTTAATAAGGCAGACATCGCCCTTTACAATCAGGCTCCTGTTAATCACACACGCCGGGATTCGAACGCCACTTACATCGAGGGTATTTCGGTCGAGTCCGTCCAAGCGGCCATCGCGGCACGCCTCGCGAGGGTCAATGGCTAAGGACTACGCCACTTGGGCCTCCCGATGGCGCGTACCGTTGGGGTTTGCCCTTGCCGCTGCCTACCTGATCCTCGCGCAGCCCTCCGCAGTGCTGCTGCTTTGCGGTGCGGCAATCATGCTAGCCGGCCTCCTCCTGCGGGCATGGTCGGCAGGTTACCTTGCCAAGAACCAGCGGCTCACCACAGGCGGCCCCTATTCCTACACACGCAATCCCCTTTACCTTGGAAGTGCGGTGATGGGGCTGGGCGGGGCGGTGGCCGGCGGCTCCTGGATCATGGGTGTAGCTTTCGCAGCCTTCCTCGTCTTGGTGTACTGGCCGGTGATGAAGCGCGAAGCGCAATTCCTGCGACGGGAGTTCCCGGGGGCTTTTGAGCCGTACGCGAAGCAAGTCCCGCTGTTCTTCCCCAAGTTGCCCCGGATTCCCGCCAGCGGGGAGAAGTTTCAGTGGTCACTTTACCTCAAGAACCGTGAGTACGAGGCGGCGACAGGATACGTGTCGGCCGTGCTTTTTCTGGCATTGAAGATGTGGTTGCGTTAAAGTTGAGCGGGTTACCATTGCCCGGCCATGAGCGTCCAAGTTAACAGCGTGCGCTATTCCGTGCTCAAAGTCGGAGGGTTGACGCTTGCCGTCTTGGCGCTGGTGAATCCCCACCTTCCGACCGCACAAGAAAAAACCTTGCCTTTCGAGCCGGGAGAACGCTTGACCTATGACGTCACCTGGTCTATCTTCCCTGCGGGGACAGTCTCCGCAACTTTGGGAAGAGAAGGTGAAGAATCCAAGGACTATTACACCGTCACCACCACCGCTCAGTCTCAAGGTTTTGTCTCCCTCCTCTTTAATGTACAGAACGAATTCCGCTCTTTCTTTAATCCCCGCACCTTGTGCTCCGAAAGGATTTCAAAAAAGATCAACGAAGGGCGGCGGCACAAGGAAACCGAGATCGTCTTTGATTCCCAGCGCAAGCGGGCGATTCTGGAGGAACGCGACTTGGGCAAACCCAGTGAACCTCTCAAGCACGCGGAAAACGAAATCCCGAACTGTGTCGAAGATGTGGTGACGGCCTTCTATTACCTGCGTAGGCAGGATTTCCAAATCGGCAAGCCCCTTCACCTGCCGGTTAACGACGGCTCGAAGACCTACGATGTGACTCTTGATGTTCAGGCGCGTGAAGCAATTCAAACCCCTCTTGGGAACCGCTCTGCCATCCGCGTGGAGCCTAAAGTCTTCAGCGGCTTGTTCAAAAGGAAAGGACGGATGTTGGTCTGGTTTAGCGACGATGATCAACATCTGCCTTTGCGCATCAAATTCATCATTGCCGTCGGGAATATTACTGCCACCCTAAAATCCGTTACCCGCGTGGCAGAAAAGTCTCTCCCAGAAGGAAAGCAAGGAGCCGTCACAAAATAACCATGGCATGGGTCTGCGAACAACTCCCTCACCCCCGGCCACTCCGGACCAAGGGGCGGGATTTCCATTCGTTCCACTTGTCTCATTTTTTTCTTGAAGTATCGTGCCTCCATAGGGCTTATCCAAGTGTTTTCAGTGGATTAGAATGATCCCGGGGGATTCGGTGCGATCGTATGAATGTGGCATTTTGCCACATTTAGCACCTCCTGCTCTCGGCAATAGGCTACAACATAGCCTAGATACCACGCTACTAGCGCCTTCACCGGGCGGAGCCCTGCGCCGTCCGGTGCAGGGCGGAGCGGGCCAGGAGCCGGGGTTCCGACTCGAGAATGAAATGGTTATTAGGTGGCGACGCCCAAGGCGGTCGAGGGAATCTCGCCGCTCAGACCGTTCGGTATTTCTCAGCGAATAAGCGCTTGAACTTGGGCTGGTAGATGATGTCGTAGACCTGCGCTTTGTCAGGGAAAAGGTCGAGGGCAAAGCGGCGGGTTTGGGCAACGAGTTCCGAGGCCTCCTCCACGGGAATGTCGGTTTGAGCAACCACGTTCAGGACCAGGTCCACGAGGATTTGCAGGCGCCTAACCTTTCTGTTTTCCTCGAGGATTTCCTTTTTGCTGGCCACGGCGGCGGCCTCCTCTCTCCCGCGATTTGAACACAACTCGCCCTGCTCGAGACAATTCTAGTATAAGCTAATAAGGGCTGGCGAGTGCGGATTCCGTGCTGCGCAGGTGAACGCCGGACTCGAACCGTGCGGGCACGCCATGGCCCGCCGCCCTGCCTCCTGGAGTCATACAGCAGGCAGGCCGGAGGCTTTGGGCCACAGGGTGGCGTGCCCCTATAACGATGGCGACTGAGATTAGGGCGAAAAGAAAGACCGTGCTCCGTGGGCGCTGGAGGCAAGTGCGTGAGGTGCTCCGCGACTCGCTGGTCAACTTCTTCCGCGAGAATTCCCTAACGGTCTCAGCCTCCATCGCCTACTACAGTCTGCTCGCCCTCTTCCCCTTGCTGCTCCTTCTACTGGAAGTGAGCGGATTATTTATCCGCCGCTTTGAGCTCTCCGGCCGGCTGGCCCTGGTCTTGGAACACTACCTGCCCGTCAGGGAAGATTTCATCATGAGGGAATTGCTCGGAATTTCGCGAGCTTATGGGAGGGTCAGTATCGTATCAATCCTGCTCCTATTATGGAGCTCTTCCGGCGTCTTCCTTCCCATCGAGCGGGCTCTGAACCGGGCGTGGGAGGTGGAGAAACAGCGAAGTTGGTGGCGACGACGGCTTCTCGCCCTGGAGATGGCGGGCATTTTCGGCTTCCTCGCCATGTTGTCAACGCTCCTCGTGGGAACGCGCAGGTACACCCACGCCTGGCTCTCGACCTGGGTTGCAAGCTCTGTGCTCCCCCTCGTGGAATTCTTCTATCGCGCCCTCTTCGTAGCCGCCACTTTCGGCATTACGCTCTGCATGTTCTTGGTCATTTTCGAGCGGCTGCCCAACCGCCCTATGGCTTTTCGCCAGGCTTTTCCCGGGGCATTATTGACGGCTCTTTTGTGGGAAGCCGCGCGCTCGCTGTTTACGCATCTCCTTCCCATTCTCAATTACCGCCAAGTTTACGGCTCCATCGCTGTGGTCGTAGCCCTGATGACTTGGGCGTACCTATCCTCGGTCGTGATGCTTTTTGGCGCCCAGGTGTCCCGCTCGCTCTATCGGACATGGAGGGTCAAGCCGCCCGCCGTGGAGGCTCCGGCTAAGGGCCTGGCTGAATCTGCGGGCAAGGCGCCGTAGCAGCGCAGCGTTTACTCCCCTCCAGGCTGCCCACCATTTCGCTTGTGGCACTTACCGGTTCACCATGCAGCGCTACCCCGAAGTTAGAGAACGTGATTCTCCAATCCTGCCGGGATTCATGAGAATATTTGAGGGCGTTGCCGCCGCGGGTGGTGGCTTCGACCTTGATTCGATGAAAATGCTAGTGTCTGAAATCAGGGCCAGGCATGCGAACAAGGGAGACTAAAAGTGAAAAAAGTGGACGCATCAAAGAAGCTAGAGGCGAGAAAACTCCTGGAAGAATTCCAGAAGGCCCAAGAGTCCCCGGCCCATCACAATTGAACTCTCGAGATTGACGCGGCCCTCGACACCATTATCAAAGCCAAGCCAGATTCGAAGGAAACGAACGTTAAGGGCTAATCGGCAAAGTGGATCATCCGACGGAATACGTTTGCAGTCACGAAAACTGAACGAGCAACTATTTACGTGTGTTAGCCTCAATTTTCTCTAACAGCGCGAGGACTTTGTCCGTTTTGCGAATGTAAATCGTAGGGACGTAGATTGAAAGTAAAGCAATCACTATCAAACACCCGCCCATCAATCCGACCTGCCATGCCATAGAAACCTCCGATAAAAAAGGATAGGGTCTTGCACGACATATATATACATCCACTTGAAGGCCGTGGCAACAACTAAACTGAGGTTCAATCCGCATAACGTGAGGTTATACCGCGCTCTGAATCAGAATTTGAAACCGAAAAGCGAGGAGATTCCAGCCAAGCTACCTACCGCAGCCTGACTTTAATTGGGTCTGTCAAAGGCGCAATTCCGATATTGGCGTCCAAAATTGACCGCCCGGAGACGCGCGGCTACCGGTCGAAAACATCACTCTGATTCTCCGGCGCCTTGTGGAAGGAACCAGCATCAGAGGCACGGTACGGTTGTGTGACGTGGATAGAAGAACTGTCCCTCATCTGCACTGTCGTCGCTCCATCAACGTCCGAACGGAAAATCTGAATCCCCCGCGCGCGCAAGCGCTCCAGAGTTGCCGGGCTGGGGAGGTTTCCAAAGCCGCCCGAGCCTCCCGTGACGATGGCCACGCGAGGGTTAACCCGGGCGAGGAATTCCGTACTGGTGGATGAATTCGACCCGTGGTGGGCCACTTTCAGCACTTGACTCTCCAAGGGCTCTCCGGAAGCCAGCAGTGCTTGCTCGACCTCGGCGGTGATGTCGCCCGGCAGAAGCACGCTCGCTCCATGGTAGCTGAGGCGGAGAACCAGCGAATCATCATTGGAAGGCAGACCAGACGGCCGCCACGAGCGCGGGGGCCACAGCGCGCGAACGATGGCGGCACCACGCTCCAGCTCGTCTCCCTCCGCCAACGTCCGCTCAGCAACACCCTTCTGCCGTACCCTCTCCAGCAAACCCAAGTAGGCGGGGGTAGCAGAATTGGCTGCGTGCCAGAACTCGCTGATCTGGAAGTTTCTGACCACCGCAAAAAGGCCTCCGAGATGGTCCTCGTGGGGATGAGAAAGTACGACGATATCAATCCTCTTGACCCCCCGCGACCACAAGTAAGGCGACACGATATCTTCTCCCGGGTCCCAGAGCCGGCCTTGAAATGCACCTTCGCTCGTGCTGCGGTTGCGAGTTCCTGCCGCATCAACCAGCATTGTGCTTTTGTCAGGAAGCACCAGAAAGAGTGAATCACCCTGGCCGCAATCAAGCGCTGTGATCTCCAAGATCCCGGACGGAAGTCGCGGGGAGAAAGGGTGAATGGCGACCAGCGCCGTCATCAGTCCAAGAACTGCCATCGAAAGCCGAAAGGTCCAAGCGTGCCTGCCCAGGGCCACAGCGGCTACAAGTATGGAAAGCACAAACCCGCAGCCAACCCACAAGGGCGGGTTCGGCACTCGGAACGAAAGCCAGGCCGGCAAATGTGGTAGATCCGTCAAGGCAAACAGCCCTGCCATGACGACGGTCAGCGTCTTGGCAGGCCAGGCAGCCAGTGCGGGAAGCAGAGCGCCCAGTAACACGATGGGAATAGCCAGCGCCAGGAGTAAGGTCATTAAGGGGATGGCCAGAGCATTAAGGATGATTCCCGCAAAGCTGACTCGGTGAAAAATCGCTGCCATGGGGAGCAAAAGGCCGGCTTGGAGGACCGCGGCAAAAAAAAGGACGTTGGCCGTCCAGAGCATGAGCCTCGTTGGCCCTGTCACGACGACGCTGGCCAACGCGCCATGCTGCTCCAGAAATCGCAACCGCGTTCTTAACCACCTGATCAGTGCGCGCAGGTCCAGCCGGAATTGCGCCTGCCGGGGAGCCAATTGGGCATCCAGGGTGCTTTCGTCCAGATTACGTAAAGCGCGCCGATAGGGCTCCGTTGTACGTGCGAGGATGGGCGCCACCAGACCGGCAATTAGCAGCGCCGCTGAAAAGGAAAGTTGAAATCCGGATTCGTATAGCCAAGCTGGGCGAGCCAGCAGCAGGATGAGTGCGGCCAGCCCGATTGCGTTCAACGCGGAATGACCGCGGTAAAGCAGCCGGGCCAGCAAATAAAGCGAAATCATCAGGGTGGCGCGCAACGTGGGCGCCCGCTGCTCAACCAAAACGGCATAGAACAGGAGAAGCGCAAGGACGATTGAGCGTCTTGACGTTTCGCCGAGCGGGAACAAGCGCAGCAGCCAACTTGCCAGCAACACCAGCAGGCCAACGTGAAGGCCGGCGATCACCAGCAAATGATAGAGCCCCGTTTTGCGGAAATTCTCGATGGTTTCGGAGTCCAGCGCCGACCGGTCGCCGAGCAATACCGCCTTGAGCACCGTGCCACACCGCCCCTGCGCAGACCAGCGTGGGTAAAGATCGTCGATAGATCGCAGCAAACTGTTCCGAATCTGCTCAATCAGTGTCCAAATTCCTGGGTGGCGTGAGCGGGGCAGCTTTTCAACCAGGAGGGGATTCCTGATAGTGCCAACCCAATAGATGTCCTCAGTTGATTCCATCCATCGGCGAAAATCGAAGCTGCCCGGATTCTGATAAGTCCGCGGCTTTCGCAGGCGCACCAAAACTCGGATGCCGTCACCGTATTGAAGACGCAACGAGTCCAGAGCTGCTGAAATTTCCGGATGCTCGGACGCCTGAAGGCGGAGCCGCACTTTTCCAGTCAAATCATAAGAGCCTTCCCCGCTTTCGGCGCGCTCAGTTTCAAGGTCGAATTGAAGCCCGTAAGCAGTGCGGATGGGTGTGGAGATGACTCGCCCTTCCAGGCGAATAGGGTCCTCAAGGTCAACCCCCTGCGCGGCCAGCTTGCTCACATGGTTGGGCGGGAATCGGTACTCAAACAAGCTGCCTGCGGAAGCCCCGGCAGCGAGAAAGCCGATCAGCGCAAGAAGCAGAGAAGCCCGCTCCCAGCCCGCGCGCAACATGACCAAACCAGCAAGCAAACTAAGGCCGACGCAAGCCGGAAGCGCGCCCAGCACAAACCAGTGGGCGTGCCCGGAACCAACCAGAAATATTCCCAGCCCAAAACTGGCCGCCATTAGGAGCAGGGGGCTTCCCATGCGCCCGGTTTTGCTTTCTGTGGTCTCAGTCGCTGACAAGGGTGCCGGTTCGATCGGCTCGGTGGACTCGTGATGTGTCGCCTGTGGGTTCAATGAAATGCCAGCATGGTACGCACCAGTGTTCGGTAATATAGAAACTCCAACCCTCTCCCGAGGGGAGAGGGTGGACCGCGATCCCGATGCACTTCATCGGGACGCGGGACGGGTGAGGGGGTCGCCCGCCAGCGCCCCTCCCCGAGCACGTATACCCCCTCGGAGACACACCGCTGGGGCAGCAGGCGTCCAATCGAGTTTCCTCAGTGCTGGCTACTGCATATATTCCGACTTGACGTAGTCCCTGTTCTTCCCCACTTTGTGGCACTCAAAACACCCCTTCATATCCTTCAAAGTGGGTGTTTCGTCGTTGCCCTTGAAAAGCTCGAAGCCCCAGCCACCGGTGTCCGCATAAAGCTTGGCATTCTTCTTCATCACATAGAGGGCCTTCAGTCCTTCCCGAGGCTCGATCGCTCCCCCATGGCTGCTGATGTCATAGAGTTCGAGGGCGAACATGGAACCGTCGGGGTAGAGCTTGTTATTCTTTAACGCGGGCCAGCCGATGTCATTCACGTAAACGTTGTGGAGGCCTGGGAACCTGTCAAATAACTTGTTCTCATTGCTGTAAATCACCATGGTCCTGACGTGCCTCCAATGACGGGGGTCGTTGGGATAAGCGGGATAAGCAATGGCGGGTTTCTTCTGAGCCTGAGCAACTAAAGCCCCCAGGCTCGCCACCACCGCCACGAAAACTAGCGACAGAATCCTGGTACGGGTTGTCATGGAGAGATACCTCCTGATGCTAAGCTCGCATGAATTGTCGACTACTGCACAGGTCAAACCGTTCCTGGTCCCACATTCTAGCGCAACTATTCTTCACCTCCAAGCGCTCCAGGAAAAAACCTGTGCCCGCCAGTAACCCCTCACCCGGCCCGCTCCGGCTCGTGAAAGCGCCGGCAGCGGGCCACCCTCCCCCCAAGGGAGAGGGCGGTTTTCGCAACTTGAACGCGGATCAACAATGACAGCCCTCTCCCCGGGGAGAGGGTACCCGACGGAGGTCTGTACCGTCCGGTACAGACCGGAGGAGGGCAGGTGAGGGATTTCTCCATTCCATGAAACTGGCCTGGATTTCTCACCACGTTTCGACGCTCTCAGGGGACTGCCGGCCGGGCGTGCTCGCTGCGAGTGAGATTGGCGAGGGACTCAATGTGGTAGGTCTGCGGGAAGAGGTCAAACAATTCGATGGAGTGCAATTGATAGGCGTGGCTCACGAGAAAGTTGAGGTCGCGGGCCAGGGTGGGCGGGCTACAGGAGAGGTAATGAATCTTGCGCGGTTGCAGAGCGGCCAGGAGCCCCAACGAGCCGGCATCGACGCCGGCGCGCGGCGGGTCCATCACGACCAAGTCCGGCTCTGCCTGCGCAAAGCGGCGCAAAAAATCGTACGTTGTTTCGCCGACCGCGCGCAGGTTCGCAAGTCCGTTCGCTTCGGCGTTGGCTTTCAAATCCGAGGCAGAGGTGAGATTCGCTTCCGCTGCCACAACCCGATTGAAGCGCCGGGCCAACGGCAGTGAGAACAGCCCGACTCCCGCGAAGAGGTCCAAGGCGAGTTCACCCCGCTCCTCGCCGGTTACCGAAGTCACGAGTTCGAGCGTAAGAAAGCGCGAGGCCTGAAAGAAGGAGCCCGGGCTGACTCGATAGTTGAATCCACCCACGGAACAGTGCAGCGCAGGCTTGCCCAGCACGCGGAATTGGTTGCTGAATTCAAGGGCCACACACACCGCGCCCGGAATTCTCTCCAGCAGGCCGCGGCCCGTTTGTTCGCCTTCAAGGCTCGCGGCTTCGCCCCGCAGGGTGAGCATGACTTCCTCATCGCGCGGGTCAGCGAACAGCTCGATTTCGCGGAAATGCGCGAGTCCTTGCGCCCACTCCGGCCGCCGCAATTCAGCCAGCACGGAATTGAGGCAGGGCGAAAGAATGAGACAGCACTCGATGGGAAGGACTCGGTGTGACTGAGGCTCGAAAAAGCCCAGTGCGACTCCGCCGTCGGTTTGCCGGCCGATCTTGAATTGAGCCTGGTTCCGGTAGTTCCACGCAGGGCCGGCGTGCAAAGGGATTTCTCCCTTCCAGTCGATTCTCCCGAGCCTGCGCAGCGTTTCGAGCAGAATTTCCCGCTTGGTTGTGGACTGTAATTCCGGGCTGAGGTGCTGGTAGTGACAGCCTCCGCAGCGGCCGAAATAAGGGCAGGGTGGGTCGATGCGCTCGGGGGCAGCTTGCAGAATCCGCAGAGGCCGAGCATGGACCACTCCTTTGGCGGTACGAACTTCCTCCACCTCCGCCCGCTCCCCAGGCAGGACACGAGGAACCAGAACGGTGCGTCCCGCATGGTGGCCCAGGGCCTCGCCGCCGTAGATGAGCTTGGTTGGGCTAAGTTCGAAGGGCATTTCGCAAACACCTGTCATTCTGAGCCCCGACTTGTCAGAGCGAAGAATCCCCGCAGTTGTTCTTTCTACCCTCGGCCACCTACAAACTGCCGAGATGCTTCGCTTCGCTCAGCATGACAGTTGGGCCACAAACTACGGACCGCGGACGACGGACCACTGGCAGCGGACAGCACCGCAGGCTCCTTACAGGTAGAACAAACTCAAGCGTGGGAGCTGGTAATGCTCCAGCAGGCGCCTTTTCAGGAACTGCCGTTGCAACGATTCGATCTGTGGTCCAGACATTTTCCGGCGGTAAGGCCCCAGCCCGCGTTCAACTTGTCCCTGGATCTCGGCCAGGAGTTCGACGGAAGAGGCGCGAGTAAGAGAAGCAGTCAGCTTTTCTTCCAGAGCGGTCAGGCGTATCTCCAATTCTTCCAGGTTGGCGAGGAGTTTGGCGGGCTCGTGCGAGGCGGTTTCGCGAAGTGATGCCGCCGCTGAGGCCAGGTCGTCGGCCAGAACCTGCCGGCCTTGCTCGCCTGCTTTGTGGGAGGCGATTTCCACGGCCGCCGCGTTTCGATTCAGAAAGCGCAGGATGTCCTCCAAGGCAAAAGGAGGAGGCGAATCCTTCCGCGTGCCACCCTGAGCTTCACCGCCGCGCGCCTCCTCCGCGGCACGCAGGACCTCCTGCGTGCAATACGCCAGAGCGTTGACCATCCTGTATTTTCGCTGGCGTGCCTTGAACTTCTCGAAAGCGCGCGCGATACCCGCCAGAACCGCTTGGAGCGGGATGCCGGAGTCCTTCCAGGATTCGATGAGAGCCCAATCAAGAGGTGAGAGGAGCGTCTTCGTCCCACGGCATTGCTGATAGCATTCTTCGATTTCGGTAAAGTAATTGAAATAGTTTTCCACAAGAAGTTATCAGTCTTCAGTTATCAGTTTTCAGTCTCCAGTGATCAGTGTGATTCTGTCATTCTGAGTGGACATGCGCCTTCGGCCCACCCGTGCGGATGAAAATCGCCGTTGTTGGCATTCCCAGGCCCCATGCCCTTGCGAACGTATGCCCCGTGTCATTCCGAGCGCAGCGAGGAATCTCGCTCTGATTCCTTCCTGCAAAAGTCAGGGCAAGATTCCTCGCTGCGCTCGGAATGACAGGAGTCTTTAACTGACGACTGACAACTGACAACTGATTACTTCTTACGATTCCGTTCGTAGATGATCCGCAAGCCTTCGAGGGTGAGCGACGGTTCGACGGGGGGCTTGTATTTTGAGGCACCGGCCACCAGCGACGCCTGCCCGCCGGTGGCAATCACCCTGGTCTTCTTACCCAGCACATGGCAGAGGCGGTCCAGGATGCCATCCACCAGACCCACGGCTCCGTAGAAGAGGCCGGATTGCATGCTGGCTACCGTATTGGTGCCGATCACGTGCTGTGGCTCGCGTATCTCGACGCGCGGCAATTTCGCCGCGTGCTCGAAGAGCGCCTCTGCGGAGATACCTAGACCCGGCGCGATGGCCCCACCCAAATACTCGCCTCTCTCGGAGATCACGTCGAAAGTTATCGCCGTGCCGAAGTCCACAATGATGCAAGGGCCGCCGTACTTCTCAAAGGCGGCCACGCTGTCGGCGATGCGATCGGCGCCCACCTCTTGCGGGTTATCGTAATGGATGGCCATTCCCGTGCGCGTGCCCGGGGTCAGATAGAGCGGCTTCAGATGAAAATATTTCCAGGCCATTTCCTCCAGAACCGGGTTGAGCGTCGGCACCACGCTGGCGACCATGATGCCATTGATCTGGTTCGCCTGGACGCTGTCCAGCGTGAAGAGGTTACGGGTCAGGATGCCGTATTCATCAGCGGTCTGCGACTTGTCAGTCTTCAGTCGCCATTGGGCGTGCAGCTCCTTGCCCTCGAAAACTCCCAGAACCGTGTTGGTGTTTCCTACGTCAATAACAAGTAACATGATATAGTTATCAGTATTCAGTTGTCAGTTTTCAGTTATCAGTGGTCAGTTCCGCCTGTATTGACTGAGAACTGATAACTGAGGACTGACGACCTGCTTTTCACTTCACTTCCCCAACCTCTCCCGCCACCAAGATATCTTCGTGCCGGTCGTCATACCGCACCCGGAGCGCGCCGCTCGGATCGACGCCGGCCGTGGTGGCAAGTGATTCACCCTCAGGGGTCATGATGCGGATGCGTTTGCCATTGGCATAAGTGGATGCGGCCGCCCAGTGCTCGGCGATGGCGGCGCTACCCTTTTCCAAGAGCAGGTGGTAGTACCTTTCCAGTTCTTTCAGCAAGGCAATGAAAATCTGCACGCGCGACCAGGTCTTTTGGCTCTCGATTCGTAACGAAGTGGCAAAGGGCCTCAGCTCAGCTGGCATCTCGCTATGATTGACGTTGATGCCGATCCCCAGCACGACGGCATGCAGCCGGCCCAGCTCCGCATTCATTTCCGTGAGGATGCCGCATACTTTCTTCCCATTCACCAGCAAGTCGTTGGGCCAACGAATATCTACGCCAAGTCCCGTGACCGCACTCAGGGCGTGTTGGATTGCAACGCCGGCCATCAAGGTGAGAATCGGGGCCGCGGTCGGGGAGAACGGTGGACGAAGTATGACCGAGCCATAGATGCCGCTGGATTTTTCCGAGTACCAAGTACGGCCCAAGCGCCCGCGGCCAGCCGTTTGTTCCTCGGCCACCACTACCGTCCCGTGCTCCGCCCCCTGTTGGGCAAGATTCAAGGCGGCGGTGTTGGTCGAGCCTGTGTGGAAGTGGTGGAAGATGTTGTGCCCAATCTCATTTTCACCCAATTCCGCCTGGATCAAGCTGGGTACGAGGATGTCCGGCATCTTCAAAAGTTGATAGCCGGTGGCGTGATGGCCCTTGATCTCCACCCCAACCGCTCGCAACTCCCTGACCCAGCTCCACACCGCAGAACGCGTTACCCCGATTTCGGAGGCAATCTTCGGCCCCGGAACAACGACCATGGCGTTCTTCACCAAGAGGTGGATCATCTTATCGATCTTGCGTTCGGTGCTTCCGGCAGCCATGAGTCCCGGCTCTCTCCCTGCGCTCTGGAGTGCGGCAGCTTGCTGCCGCTTTCGCTCAGGCCAGCTTGCTGGCCGTGTGCTTGAGCGCCGTGCCTGGTCCAGTGAGCCGCGAGCAAGCTCGCGGGATGAAAGCGGCAGCAAGCTGCCGCACTCCAAATCGCTTTGTCCTACACAGGTTCGATACGGAAGTTGATGTCCACGGCGGGAGCCGAATGCGTCAGTGCTCCCACGGAAATATAATCCACGCCTGTCTCGGCATAAGCGCGAATGTTCGTGGCGTCGATGCCACCTGAGACTTCCAACCGCATGTGTCCCGCCGCGCGCTCCACGCACTGCCGGACCTCGACGGGGGTCATGTTATCCAGCAGCACGCCGTCGGCGCCGCATTCGAGCGCTTCTTCCAATTCGGCGAGGCTGGTCACTTCCACCTCGATGTGATATCCCGCCGGGCGCTGGCGCTTGGCGTTCTCCACTGCGGCACGAATTCCGCCCACCAGTTGCAGGTGATTATTCTTGATCAAAATTCCATCGTCCAGCCGCAAACGGTGGTTCTGGCCACCCCCCAGTCGGACGGCGTATTTCTGAAGGTTGCGAAGGCCTGGGGTGGTCTTTCGCGTGTCGAGAAATTCCGCTCGAGTTCCCGCCAGCTCTTCTTTGAGGCGCCGCGCATAGGTTGCAATCCCGCTCAAATGTTGGAGGAAATTCAACGCCACACGTTCACCAGCGAGCAAGGTGGCAGCGGGGCCGCAGGCGCTCGCCAGTGCGGTTCCGGCCGCAACGTCCGAGCCGTCTTCCAGCGCGGGGTTCCACTCGACGGTCGGCTTGAGGACTAGAAACACCATCGCCGCCACGGGTAGCCCGGCCACGACCAGGCTCTGCTTGCTGCGGAAGGTCCCGCAAGCTCTCATTCCTGCCGGCACGGTAACCGAGGTCGTCAGATCGCCTTGGCCGAGGTCTTCTGCCAGCGCCATTTCGACAAGAGCGCGCAACTCTCCTGAAGACAGGTCCAGGGGCCCGGAGAGATCGTCAATGGTCAAAGGACTGAGGTATCCCATCGCCCTCCACTTCTTGCCATCGCAGCGCCAGGTTCCAGCCTGGCCTAACCGCCGGGATGGCGGCGCTGCAGTTGCTGCTTCAACCCCTCAGCATGTCGTCAACGGTCAACTCGGCGTCCCTCATGATCTGGCGGAGGAGTCCTTTTCCCAAATCGCGCTTACCGTGGATTGGGACAGTCGTCCTGCGACCCCCAGGATGGATGAACACAGCATGGCTTCCCGACTGCCGGCCCAATGTAAAGCCATGCCTCGCCAGGACCGAGATCACCTGGCGGGCATCGAACGAAGGAAGCTTAGGGGTCACAGCGCGACCCGCACCCTGTGGGAGCCAACCTCCTCATATATCGGTTCATTTCTGGCAATTCGGCTTTCCACGTGTAGCCGGATTGCATCTTCAATGAGGTGGCGCGCTTCCGCCTCTGTTTCCCCCTCGGTATAACAGCCCTGGAGAGCAGGACAAATGGCCACAAACCGGCCGTCCTCGTCCCTCTCAATCACCACCGTGAATTCGTAATCCTGCATGGTTCCACTCCCCCTGAGGCTATTGTACCTCCGCTGCCATAATCTGAATTAACGTCATAACTACATTCGCTACAGCCGAGGTTGCCGCTATACCGACCGATCCTTAGTAAACCTCTCGAGTGATTCCAGAATTTTACGCAGGTGTCCCGCCAGTTCGGTGCGCCGGTGCGCGACGCCGCGCACCACCTCTTGCGGAGCCCGCGCCAGAAAGTCCTCATTGTCGAGCTGCTTCTGCACCTGTGCCAAAGCTTGTTCGGTCTTTTCCTTCTCCTTTTCAAGACGTGCGAGTTCCGCATCCTGGGCCACCGGCTGTTCATGGAAAACGCGGAGGGCGAATGCCGGCAAGCCCCCGGAACCCGTCGAAACATGCCGCGCTCCCGGAGCCGTCGCTTCCAACCGCTCGCGCGTGAAGCTCAGCGCCTGGAAGGCCGAAAGGCGCAGGATGGTCTCCAGGTGCGAGCGGAACAGTTCCAGCCAGCGCAAGTCTTCGCACCCTACCTGCGCGCTGGGCTTCACCTTTTGCAGGCCCATTTCCGCCTTGGCGTTGCGCAGAGAAACAATCAAATCCTGGATCAACTCGAATTGCCTTTCCGAGATGGGGTCCGCGGCACGTTCGCTGGTCAGGTTGAAACTCGTCAAGGATATGGAACTTTCGCGCCCGGCGCGCGGAAGCCGGCTCCATAGCTCCTCGGTAATGAACGGCATGAAGGGATGGAGCAAGTGGAGCGCGGATTCAAACACTCGCGCCAGGTTGATCCAGGCCGACGAAACTTTCGCGCCGTCGGCAGGGCGGGTGATTTCCGGCTTGACCCATTCCAGGTACCAGTCGCAAATCTCGTGCCAGAAAAAGTGATAGACCTCGTAGGCCGCCTCGTGGAAGCGGTAACCGGCCAGGGCTTCGTCCACTTTCTGGCTCACCGCCTGCAAACGCGAGAAGACCCAGCGGTCCGCCAGCGCCAAAGTTTCGAGCGAAGTGACCGCACTGAAACCGAGTTCCGGAACCGGCCGCAACGCCTCGGCAAGCTGGTCGTGCCAAGGTTCCGGCAGCTTTTGCAGGTTCATAAGGATGAAGCGCCCAGCATTCCAAATCTTATTGGCAAAGGCGCGATAAGACTCAATCTTTTCTACACTGAAGGCAATGTCGGTACCGGGCGCGGCGCTGATGGCCAAAGCAAAACGCACTGCGTCCGTGCCGTATTTTTCTGTTATCTCGAGTGGGTCAATCACGTTGCCCTTGGTCTTGGACATCTTCTGCTTTTCCGCGTCGCGCACCAGGGCATGAATGTAAAGCTCGCGGAAGGGTACGTCGTGCATGAACTTCATGCCCATCATGATCATGCGCGCCCCCCAGAAAAACAGGATGTCGAACCCCATGATCATGAGATCGTTGGGGTAGAAGCGGCGCAGGTCGGGAGTGCCGTCGGGCCAGCCGAGAGTGGCAAAAGGCCAGAGTGCGGAGCTGAACCAGGTGTCCAATACATCCATATCGGGCCGCAGGCTCGCGACCTCGCAATTGGGGCATGCCAGCGGCGCAACGTGCCCGACGATCACTTCGCCGCAAGCGTCACAGTACCAGACCGGTATGCGATGGCCCCACCAGAGCTGCCGCGAAATGCACCAATCGTGGATATTGCGCATCCAGTCGAGGTAGATCTTTCTGTAGTTTTCCGGCGTGATGCGGATGCGTCCTTCCTCGACCACGCGGATAGCCGGCTCGGCCAATTCCTGCATCTTCATGAACCACTGCGTGGAGAGCAGCGGCTCGAGCACCGTCTTGCACCGCTGGCAGGTCCCGACGCTCAGGGGATAATCCTCGATCCTTTCAAGCAGGCCCTGCTGGCGAAGATCCTGGACAACCTTATCCCGCGCCTCGTAACGGTCCAAACCATTGTAAGGGCCGGCGTCTTCCGTCATGGTTGCGGAGGTATCGATCACCTCGACGCGCGGCAAGTTGTGGCGCAGCGACATGTCGTAGTCGTTCGGGTCGTGAGCCGGCGTCACCTTTACCGCCCCGGTTCCAAACTGCGGGTCCACGAAATCATCCGCAATGACGGGGATCACGCGTTTGAGAAGCGGCAAGACTAATTTGCGGCCCACGGCGGAGCGGTAGCGCTCGTCGGCGGGATTCACCGCTACGGCGGTATCACCCAGCATGGTCTCGGGCCGAGTCGTGGCCACCGTGATGGAACCGGAGCCATCTTCAAAGGGATACCGGATGTACCACAAATGCCCCGGGCGCTCTTCGTGAACTACCTCCAGGTCGGAGACGGCGGTGCCGCAGCGGGGACACCAATTCACGATGTACTTGCCGCGATAGATCAACCCTTCGTTGTAAAGCCGCACGAAGACTTCCTGGACGGCGCGCGAATAAGCCGCGTCCAGGGTGAAGCGGTCGCGCGTCCAGTCACAGGAAGCGCCGAGGCGCTCCATCTGGCGGCGGATGGTCCCACCGTTCTGCTCCTTCCACTTCCAACAGAGTTCCAGGAACTTCTCGCGGCCCATCTCCACGCGCCGTCGCTGGCCTTCGCGGCGCCAAGCCGCCCGGGCTGAGGAACCGGGCTCGAGGTTGGGCAAGGCCTGCCGGCCGAGTTCCTGCTCGACGATCAGTTGGGTGGCGATGGAGGCGTGATCGGTGCCCGGCAACCAGAGGACGTCCTTGCCGCTCATGCGATGCCAGCGCATCAGGATGTCAATCTCAGTATGCTCCAGCATGTGGCCCATATGGAGCATGCCGGTGATGTTGGGCGGAGGAATCACAAGGCAGAAACGCGGGCGAGTAGGGTCGTCGGAAGGGCGGTAGAGCTTCTGCGCCACCCAGGACCGCGCCCAGTGTGGCTCAATGGTGTCAGGGGAATAAACCTTTGGAATCTCTTCGTCCAACGTCGCTCTCTCCTAACCAGGCCCGCAGTATTATTGAAGTCAAACTACTATAACGGCTCAGCGGGAGTGAGTCAAACTGGCAAAATGCAGGATTCAGGAATCAGGATCCAGGACCCAGGAAAACAGAGGGTGGACGCTAGCCCGGGCAGTGAGCGGGCACTGAGCAGGACGTCAGGGCACTGCTTTGCCACGCTGTCAACGGACTGGATTCCCACCTTTCGGCAAGCTCAGAGCAAGCTTTTCGCGGGGATGACCGGCGTTTCGAGAAAGCATCAGTTGTGTGGCCACGCCTCGTAGAGTGCAAACACGGCGCCCTGAGGGTCTGCCAGGATTGCCCATCGGCCAACTTTCTCCATGGTCGTGGGAGCCAAAAGCGTCTTGGCGCCCAGTTCCTTGCCCTTGGCGGCCGTCTCATCGCAATTCGAGACCAGAAAATACAACAGCCAGTGAGCGGGAACGTTCGGACCCAGAAAATTCGCGGGCGGAATCCCGCCGATGAATTTTTCCCCGTTGGCGATGTGCAGATAGCCGGAGGGATCATTTTCGCCCTTGATAATCTTCCAAGCAAACAGACCGGAGTAAAACTCCGTGGCGCGCGCGGGGTCCGGCGTCATCAGATCCGCCCAGCAGAGGGTGCCAGGCACGCCGGCGATTCCCGTCCCAGTGTGGCTTTTGGCCTGCCACAGGGCGAATACAGCCCCGGCCGGATCTTGCACGACGGCCATCCGTCCAATGTCATAAACGTCGCACGGCGGCGCAAGCAACTTCCCTCCAAGCTGCGCAACGCGGCCGGCGGCGGCGTCCGCGCTTTCGACCGCAATGTAAATCATCCAGTGCGGCGGCACGCCCTGGGACCGCTGCTCTGGACGCATGGTGTACGCGGCGCCGGTGTCCCGCCCCTCAAGTTGAAACATGGTGTAGAAGTCGTTCGGACCCATGGGAAAATCCTGGCCGGCCCAACCAAACAACGAACTGTAAAAGCTCTTGGCGGCATTCTGATCGGTGGTCGAAAGTTCAATCCAGCAAAAAGCCCCGAGCGGATGCTTGTCAATATGCGGCATGGCGCGAAATTACCTCCTTTGGTTGTGTGGAGTACTTAAAGCCCGCTACTATTCTAACGCAATTTCCCAATTTCGTCCTTGCATTGAGCGAAGCTTTGGAGTGCGGCAGCTTGCTGCCGCTTTGGCACAAGCCAGCTTGCTGGCGGGGAATTGTTCCCTCGGCTGAAATCCCCGCGAGCAAGCTCGCGGGGCAGAAAGCGGCAGCAAGCTGCCGCACTCCAAAGCTTCGCATGCCCGTCCCGCCATGGCGGGACCGGACCTGCGCTACGTCCTGGCGTAAATATTCAAGAAAGTCAGCGCAAGCGCCCACGCCTGCTTGGCGGCGGAGGGGTTGTAGCTCGAGCGCGCGTCGCAGAAGAACCCGTGGTCGGCGTCCGAGAACTCGACATTCACGAAAGGTTTACCCGCCGCACGAAGAGATTCGGTGACCGCATGAGTCTGCTCCGGGCCGATGTGCTTATCCAACCCACCCCAAAAGAACATCTGCGGAGCGTGCAAATCGCCCGCGCGGCTGAGCAGGCCAGGGCCGAAGGGGTTGGGGGCGATTCCACCACCATAAAATGAAATGGCTGCCTTCACGGGAAGCAGGACATTGGTAAGAAACGTCACGCGCCCACCCATACAAAAGCCGATGCAAGCGATCGGCAGCCCTTGGGTCCCAGGGTCAGCGCGCAGCCATTCATAGGCGGAGGCGACGTCGGCTTCAAGGTTACGATCGGTCAAAGCCCTTACGTGGGGCATGACCGCCTCGAAATTGGTGTACGCACCCTCGAAGCCCGGCGCGGTGCGGTGAAACAATTCCGGGGCGACGGCGATGTAACCGCCGCGCGCCAAACGTTCGGTCACGTCCCGGATGTGCCCATTGACGCCGAAGGCTTCTTGAAAGACCAGCAGCCCCGTGTGCCGGGCGCTGTCTTGGGGCCGGGCCACATAACCGCGCATAGCGGTTCCGTCCGCCACATTCAGGGTGATCCATTCAGTCTGGATTTCCTGCATTAGATTCTCCTCTCTCGGAAGTCAGTCGTCATTAGTCACTTGCCAACGGCCAGTTCAAAAATAAGCTGCCAATTCAAGATTCAAAATTGAAAATTCAAGATATTCACTATTTACCATTTACTATTTACTATTCGTGTCGTGCTCCAGCGAAATCGCTTGTGCGGTCATTTCCTCGGCCGGCTCACCTCCTGCCATCGACTGCGCCAGGATGAGCTGGCGCGCTTCGCCACGCAGGGACGGCCATGTCAGTGCGAAAACCGCGCCTCCAGCCACGCAGATGATCCCCCCCAGCCTGACGGTAAGCGGCGCTCCCACATGCTGCGCAATCGCTCCTGAAAGCAAGGCGCCAAATGGAGCCATGCCCATAAACATCATGGAGTAGACCGCCATGACGCGGCCGCGCAATTCGTCGGGGACCATGGTTTGGATGAGAGTGTTGGAGGAAGCCATTTGCAGAATCATCCCGAATCCGGCCGGCATAACCAGGAGTATGGAGAGCCAGAACCAGTGCGACATGGAAAAAAGGACCAGGGAGGTCCCGAATCCCATGGCGGCGAACATCACCCATCTTCCCAGCCCTCGCACGCTCTGGCGTGCCGCGAGCGCCAGCGTCCCTATAATCGCCCCCACTCCCGCCGCGCCCATCAGCAGACCCAGACCCCGCGCTCCGCTGTGCAGGATACGGTCAGCAAAAATCGGCATTAGCACCATGTAAGGCATCCCCGTCAGGCTGACAAGACCCAACAGGAGCAGCAGGGCGCGGATCGGCCCCGTGCGCGCGACCCAGTGAAAGCCTTCCACAAGGGTCCGCAATCCGGAACGGCCGCTGCTTCGCGCGCGGGGCGTCACAGTCATCAGCAAGAGCCCGACAAGCACCGCAATGTAGCTCACCCCGTTGGCAAAGAAGCACCAGCCTTCGCCGATCGCGGCCACCGTCACGCCGGCCACGGCAGGCCCCAGAATGCGCGCGCCGTTCACCATGGCGGAGTTGAGAGCGATGGCGTTAACCAAGTCCTGCGAGCCCACCATCTCGACCACAAACGCCTGCCGCGCGGGAATGTCGAAAGCGTTCACCAAGCCCAGCGAGGAGGCCACCACCATGATTTCCCACACCTTAATGTGGCCTAGAAGCGTCAGCGCCGACAGGACAAACGCCAACAACATGGCAGAGGTCTGGGTAGCGATGACAATGCGATAGCGGCTTCTTCGGTCCGCCACCATGCCGCCAATCGAAGCCAGGAGGAAAACCGGGATTTGCCCGGCAAAGCCCACCAAGCCGAGAAGCAGCGACGAGCCAGTAAGCCGATAAACCAGCCAGGCCTGCGCCACGGATTGCATCCAGGTACCGACCAGGGAAATCATCTGGCCGCTGAAGAACAGGCGATAATTTCGCGACCGGAGGGAGCGGAACATCGCCGGGACACGGCTCTTTGTTTCGCCCGGCGCTGTCTCATTTTTTCGCGGCAGGGGGTTCGCAGACTGTCCCCGCACCGATTCAGTTGCCATGGTCATTTCAGCGGGCAGCCCTGAGTGAGCATGAACGCCCTCGTCACCACCCCATGAAAAAAGTCGGTGCAGGCAGCCACTTCATCATGATACTGGAGCCTGCAAATATTCACCAAAAAGAATCGCGTGGCACCCGGCGGAAAAAAACGAATCCGCAGATTACGCAGATGAGCGAAGAAAAACGCGACCAGCGTACCTACGCCATCTCATAAAGTGATTTCCCTCGAGAACAACTTTGGAATAGAATTCCTGCCTGCGTTTTTGAGCTGGTGGCAGGAGGCACGTCCCAGGAATCACCGCAAATCAATCGGAGGAACATTATGTGCTGGATGATGTTCAAGGCGAAGGCAACTACAGCGCTTTGTTGCTGCGCATTTATGCTTGGCGCGCTCAGTCTGCGGGCGGATGTAAAGCTGCCCAGCGTCCTTTCTGACGGCTTGGTGCTTCAGCAAGGCATGAAAGTGAACATTTGGGGAACTGCCGACCCGGGTGAACGGGTTACCGTCACCTTAGGGAATCAACAAGCGAGCGGCGTCGCCGACAGCGTGGGCCAGTGGAACGTGAAATTAGGGCCGCTCAACGCCGGAGGGCCGTTCACGATGACGTTCGCCGGCAAGAACACAATTACGCTGCACGACGTGTTCGTCGGCGAAGTCTGGGTGTGCTCTGGGCAGTCCAATATGGAGATGCCCGTAGGCACAAACGCCCAGGGCTGGACTGGAAACGTAAACAACTATCAGGATGAAATGGCCCGTGCTGACTACCCCATGTTGCGGCTGTTCACGGTGCAGAAGGCCGTGGCTGGCAAACCTCAGCGCGATGTGAATGGCTATTGGGTCGCCGCGCGCCCACAGACCGTGGGCGAGTTTTCTGCGGTGGGGTATTTTTTCGGGCGGGAATTACTCAAGGTGCTGAATGTGCCGATTGGCATGATACACAGCTCCTGGGGCGGAACTCCGGCGGAGTCGTGGACGAGCCACGGCACGCTCGAATCCGATCCCGAGTTCAAATCCATACTGGACGCGGAATCGAAGTTACTCTCACCTTACCCCAAGGTCTTCGAGGATTTTGAGCAGCAAGTGAGGCAGTGGCGCCAGGATTCGGACAAAGCCGAATCGGACGGTGCGTCAGTTCCCGCAGCGCCCACTGTCCCCGATGACCCGCGGCGGAATCCTTGGCGTCCGGCCGGCCTCTTTAATGCCATGGTCATGCCGATTACGCCTTACGCCATCCGCGGCGCCATCTGGTACCAAGGAGAATCCAACGCCGCCCGCGCGGTTCAATATCGCAAGCTCTTTCCAGCGATGATCCGCGATTGGCGGCGCGTCTGGGAAGAGGGTGATTTCCCCTTTCTATTCGTTCAACTCGCCAACTGGGGTATGGACAATCCCCACTCGAGTTGGCCGGAGCTGCGCGAAGCCCAACTCAAGACGCTTTCGCTGCCCAAAACCGGGATGGCGGTAACCATCGACATCGGCGACGGAAGCGATATCCACCCCAAGAACAAGCAAGAAGTCGGCTATCGCCTCGCCCTTGCCGCGCAAGCCATCGCCTACGGACGGGACGTGATGTATTCAGGCCCCATTTATGAGTCCATGGCCGTCGAGGGCGACAAAATCCGTTTGCGCTTCAGGTATGTTTACGGAGGCCTGGTGGCTAAGAATTCGTCCACGTGGGCGCCCAGTGGATTTGAGATTGCGGGAAATGATCACAAATTCGTCGATGCGGAAGCCAAAATCGACGGCGACACGGTTGTCGTGCACAGCGACAAGGTCGCGCGCCCCGTCGCCGTGCGCTATGCCTGGGCGATGAACCCGTGGTGTAATCTGTACAACCGCGCCGGCTTGCCCGCCTCGCCCTTCCGCACGGATGAGTGGGAGGAAAATAGGGAATAGGGAATAGGAAATATGAAATAGGGAGGAATATTTATGCTGAAAGAATTCAAAGAATTTGCAATGCGTGGGAATGTAGTCGATATGGCGGTTGGCATCGTGGTGGGCGCGGCCTTTGGGGGGATCATAACCTCGCTAGTCAACGACATCCTGATGCCGCCCATCGGATTGTTGCTGGGGAAAGTGGATTTCTCGAACCTCTTCATCCCCCTTTCGGGTCGGCACTTCGATAGCCTGGCGCAGGCCAAGGCCGCGGGGGCGGCGACGCTCAACTACGGCCTGTTCGTGAACACGCTGATCAACTTTGTGATTTTGGCGTTCGCGATTTTCCTGCTGGTGCGTCAAGTCAACAGACTTAGACCTAAGCCCGCCCCGGCGCCCGCCGGGCCTGCCCTGAAGGAATGCAGGTTCTGCTGTTCGTCAATTCCTCTGCAGGCGACGCGCTGCCCGCATTGCACTTCTGACCTGAAGGTCGCGTAGGGCGCGAAGCAAGAAACGAAAGGGCAAGCAAGGGTCCGCCTCCAGACCGGACAGGTGAATCCGCGAAGGCGGCGTAAGCTTCATGCTATAATTTCAGCAACTGCGCCATTAAAGCAGTGAAACATAACCGCGCAGGGTCCGGGCGTTTGCGCGCTTACGAATACGGGCCAGGGAGGAAGGCATGGCGATAAAGCATTACGAAAAAGTGTGGCACAACGGGGAATTCATCCCCTGGAACGAAGCCACGATACACGTGGCATCGCATGTGGTCAGTTATGCTTCGTGCCTTTTTGAAGGCATCCGCTGCTATGACACCCCGCAGGGGCCCGCCATCTTCCGCCTTAAAGAGCATACCGAACGATTGGTGAACTCCTGCAAGATTTATCGCATGGAGCTGCAGTTCACACGCAATCAACTGGCCCAGGCGATGGTGGAGCTGGTGCGGGTGAATAACGTCAGGCACTGTTACCTGCGCCCGGTGATTTTCCGCGGCTACGGCGAGGCTGGCGTGAGCCCGCTGAATAACCCGATTGAAATTTACTTGCTGGCCTGGGAGTGGGGGAAATACCTCGGCGAGGAAGCTCTGCGGCAAGGCGTGGACGTGTGCGTTTCCTCCTGGCAGCGCATTGCGCCCAACACCCTGCCGGCGATTGCCAAGTCGGCCGCGAATTATATGAACTCCCAGCTGGTGAAGATGGAAGCGATAACCAACGGTTATGTGGAAGGTATATCGCTCGACGCCTCCGGCCACGTCAGCGAAGGGAGCGGTGAGAACCTCTTTATTGTGCGCGAGGGCAAGATCCTGACCCCGCCGCTCTCCTCGTCCATCCTTCCCGGCATCACGCGCGATTCTGTCATCACCCTCGCGAGTGAGCTTGGCTACACGGTCATCGAGCAGACCCTCTCGCGCGAGATGCTATATATCGCCGACGAAGTCTTTTTCACCGGCACGGCCGCGGAGATCACTCCCATCCGCTCCGTGGACCGCATTGTCGTGGGCAAAGGCCAGCCCGGTCCGCTTACCCTGAGCTTGCAGGAACGCTTCCTTTCCATCGTGCAGGGGCAGGCGGAGGACAAGTATGGTTGGCTTACCCTCTGCAGCCAGCCCGTCGCCGTGGCGCGGTAAGATTCTTTGGTCCAAAGGTTAAGGGAGGGAATTGGATCTTCGCCCTCTCCCCGAGGGGAGAGGGCTACAGTTCCGAATCAGGAATGCTTGGCAGCGAGGATCAGCCATGAGCAGCCAAAGCGTGACCATCGACACCTTGCTTCGGACCGCCTGCGAGAACAAGGCTTCCGACCTGCACTTGAAGGTGGGGAATTTTCCGTACATCCGGGTGGATGGCGAGCTTCAGGCGCTCACCCAATATGCACGCATTTCGCCCGAAGACATGCTGGACTTTGCTTTCGGCATTATGACCGACCGGCAGAAGGAGAAGTTCAAGGAAAACACCGAATTGGATATGCCCTATGGCGTCCCCGGGCTGGCCCGTTTCCGCGTGAACGTCTTCCAGCAGCGCGGAAACATCGGCATGGTCCTGCGCGTGATTCCGACCAAGATCCAGACCTTCGCGGAACTTTCCCTTCCCAGGGTGCTGGAGAAGATTTGCGAGGAAACGCGCGGGCTGGTCGTGGTGGCCGGCACCACCAGTTGCGGCAAGTCCACAACCCTGGCGGCTATGGTGGACTACATCAACTCCACGCGCACCGACCACATCATCACCATCGAAGACCCCATCGAGTTCTTGCAGCGTGATAAGAAGGGATTTGTGAACCAGCGGGAAGTGGACGTGGATACGCTCAGCTTCGCCTCTGCCTTGCGCGCCGCCCTTCGCCAGGACCCCGACGTCATTCTAGTGGGCGAAATGCGCGACCTGGAAACCATCCAGACTGCCTTGCTGGCCGCCGAGACCGGCCACCTGGTGCTTTCCACCTTGCACACCACGGACGCCACCGAGACTGTGCAGCGCATCATCACTGTGTTCCAGCCCACCGAGCAAGAGCAGGTCCGCCTGCAACTGGCGAGCACGCTGAAGGCCGTTATTTGCCAACGTCTGGTCAAGAAATCGGACGGCATCGGGCGAGTGCCGGCGGTGGAAGTCCTGATCACCACCGAGTACATCCGGGATTGCATCATCCATCCCGAAAAAACCCGGCTGATCACGGAGGCCCTGGCTTCGGGCGTTTCCCAGTACGGCATGCAAACCTTCGACCAGTCGCTCTTCGACCTCCACTCGCAGGGCCTGATCACGCTGGAAGAAGCTCTGACCAACTCCTCCAACCCCGACGAGTTCAAGCTGCGTATTGCCGGCATCCGAACTACGGCGGACGCCACTCGCGACGAGATGGGAAAGGCCGGCGAGGTGGAAAGGTTTGCAGAGAGCTAAAGAAGCGCCACCAGACCCGCTCAGCGCAGCCCTGCGGATGCTCGCTCGCCGCCCCTATTCCGTGGCCGAAATGCGCCGGGCGCTGCTGAAGAAATATCCGGACTCCAGCCAGGTCCCCAAGGCGATTGCCCGTCTCCGCGAACTCCACTACCTGGACGATAAGAAGTTTGCCGAGCACTATGCTTCTTCGCTGGCCCGCAACCGCGCTTACGGCCGCTACCGCATCCGCCGCGAGCTGAAAGCCAAGCTCGTGGACTACCGCCAGATTGAACCCGCGCTCCAACAAGCCTTCGTGGAGACCAGCGAGCCGGAATTGCTGGAGCAGATTCTCGAAAAGAAGCTCCGCACTCTTCGCCTACCCCTTACACGCCCCCGGTTCCACTCGCTATGCCAGAGTCTGTTGCGCAGGGGATTCAACTCGGGTGATATTATTAAAGCAGTGCGCGCCAAGCCTGAACTTCAGCCCGTCGCGGAGGAAGTGGAGGCCGTGGACCTTGAAAGCGGGGAGAAGGGGAACTCTGAATAGTGAATGGTGAATAGTAAATGGTGAATGCAGGTTCAGCTTCGTGGCCGTGCTTGTGTGAGGCTTGAGGAGGACAGGAGGCCAGGTCGATGAGCGAGAGAGAGCCTCAGGATATTCGGAAGCGCGCGTATCAATATGCAATGCGAGCGATCAGAATCTACCAGTATTTGCAGAAGCAAAAGGATTCCGCAGGGTGGATTCTGGGGAAACAGTACTTGAGAGCAGCGACTTCGATCGGCGCGAACATTGAGGAAGCTCAGGCCAGTGAAAGTCGAGCCGATTTCGTTCACAAGGTTGGGATCGCCCAGAAGGAAGCGCGCGAGAGCCTGTTCTGGCTAAGGCTTCTTACAGACTCGCGCATCGTATCGAATTCTCGCCTCAAACCGCTGACGAAGGAAACCGAGGAATTGATTGCGGTCATCACAGCCATTGTGCTCAGCACAAAATCGCGGCACGCCGCGTGAGGGCGGAGTGCTGAAATTCACCATTCACCATTCACTATTCACTATTTACTATTCGTAATTCATAACTGCTAGGTCGAACCCAAACATGAAATCCAGCGAAATCAGAACCCGATTCTTGAAGTTCTTCGAAGCCCGCGGCCACCGCGTGCTGCCCTCGTCCTCGCTCGTCCCCGCCCATGACCCCACGTTGCTCTTCTCGAACGCGGGCATGAACCAGTTCAAGGATGTTTTCCTGGGCCGCGAGAAACGTGATTATTCGCGCGCCGCGACTTCCCAAAAGTGTGTGCGCGCAGGCGGCAAGCATAATGATCTCGAGCAGGTCGGCCGCACCACGCGCCATCACACCTTTTTCGAGATGCTGGGAAATTTTTCCTTTGGCGATTACTTCAAGAAAGAAGCCATCCCCTGGGCTTGGGAACTGGTTACCAAGGATTTCGCCATCCCACGCGACAAGCTCTATGTCACGACGTTTCTCGGTTCTGGGTCTGGTCCTGAGGACCATGACGTGGTCCCGCGCGACGACGAGGCATACGATCTTTGGGTCGCTCTGGGGGTGAGCAACGACCGCATCTTCAAACTTGGCTTGAAGGATAACTTCTGGCAGATGGGCGACACGGGGCCGTGCGGCCCGTGCTCAGAGATTCATTACGACCAGGGGCCTGGCGCGAGTGACCTCAGCCACGCGGATTGCAAATTCCCCTGCGCTTGCGGGCGCTATGTCGAGATTTGGAACTTAGTGTTCATGCAGTACAGCCGCTATTGCCGCTACGAACGCGACGGCTATCCCACGCACTGGGGTGAGAAGGCTAGAGCTGAGCACAAGCATTCGGATGACGGGTACGTCTGTCTGGCACTTGATCTGCTCCCCAGGCCCTGCGTGGACACCGGCATGGGCCTTGAACGCATCGCCGCTGTCCTGGAGGGTAAGAAATCGAATTACGATACCGACTTGTTCCGTCCCCTGATCGACGAAGCTGCGGGCCTTGCCAACGCGGAGTACGACACGAACCGCGACACGGATGTTTCTCTGCGCATCATCGCCGACCACGCCCGCGCCGCCACTTTCTTGATTTCGGATGGCGTTCTGCCCTCAAACGAAGGCCGCGGCTATGTGCTGCGACTCATAATGCGCCGCGCCCTCTATCACGGCCAGACGCTGGGCCTGAATGAGCCGTTCCTCTACAAGATGTCCGGCCACGTGGTTCAAATCATGAAAGACGCTTACCCGGAGCTCGTGGAGACTGAGCAGCACGTCGCCAAGGCGATCAAGATTGAAGAGGAGCGGTACGCGCATTCGACGCGATTAGGGTTAGAGCGATTGGAAACGGTACCTGTCGTCGTAAGTAGCGGCGAGGAGTTGCCATTCCACCTTGCAAGACGCCTGCACAGAGCGATCTCTACGCACGCACCTTATGGGCACGATAAAGGCTCAAGCCTCTGCGACACATTCGACAGGAGGCATAACATCCACGCTACCGACGATGAACGAGCGGCTTTCGAGGAATTCAAATCGACGTGGAGCCGGGATGCCTTCTCAAGGAGGATATTGGATTGGGTCTTGACTAGGTTACCCGAGGGGGTCTCGAAGCACGCTTGGATAGACGACTTTAGGCTGACGGTCCTTCAGGAGGTCGGCGATCTCTTCCCCGGCGGCAGCTTCCGACGCAAGGTACAAGGAATCCGTGAACGATGGAAGGAAAACCTTCATGTTCGCGAGGCGCTGGATTCCTTCATGAGGCGGTTTCCGCCTCAGAATGTCGCGGCGTGGATCCCTGGCGACGAGCTGTTTAAGCTACACGACACGTTCGGTCTTCGCCCGGAGTTCATCGAAGAGCTCGTCAACGTGTACGGGTTCGCCGTTGACCGGGAAGGCTACGAGGCCGAAATGCAGAAGCAGCGCGAGCGGGCGAGGGCGGACTGGAAGGCAGCCACGCGTGAGGTGGCCCATGGCGTTGATGCTTTCATTGTGATCGAGACCCTCCAACAACTCGCTGATAAACATCCGACGAGATTCGAGGGATATGAGCAAACTACTTCATATCAGTGCAAGGTTGTCGGGCTCCTCGAAGGCGGGAAGTTAGTGAGCGAGGTGGGGCCCGGGGCCAAAGCTGACATCATTCTCGATCGCACGCCATTCTATGCCGAGGCTGGCGGCCAAGTTGGTGATGTCGGACGATTCTACGCATCAGACTCCACGCAGGAAGTCGCGCACATCAACGACACCTATGCGCCCGTGGTAGCTCACAAAGTGGGACTGTCACCATTCGGTGGCAAGGAGATCGTAGATTACGCTACGGCGAGGGTCCTAATAGCTCATAAAGCGGTGACGCGCGCGAGGCTGCGAGTGGGCGACACGGTGACGGCGGTCGTAGATGCCGAGCGCCGCGATGCGATTCGCCGGAACCACACGGCGACGCACTTGCTGCACGCGGCATTGCGACAGACGCTCGGCACGCACGTGAAGCAGGCCGGGTCGCTCGTCGCGCCGGACCGGCTGCGGTTCGACTTCACGCACTACGCCGCGCTTGACGAGCAGGACTTGCTCGACATCGAAGACTTGGTGAACGAACACATCCTCAAGAACGAAGTTGTTGCGACGGAAGAGAAAGACCTGGACTCAGCCGTCGCTGGCGGCGCTATGGCGCTTTTCGGCGAGAAGTACGCGGATAAGGTGCGCGTGCTCTCGATCAACGACTTCTCAAAAGAGCTCTGCGGCGGCACGCACGTGCGACGCACGGGCGACATCGGCCTTTTCAAGATTGTCTCCGAATCGAGCGTGGCGGCTGGAACAAGGCGAATCGAAGCAGTGACCGGCGAAGGCGTACTGAAATATCTGCGGCAAGCCAGCGAGACGCTGGCGCTACTTGCCGACTCATTGCACGCCAAGCCCGAGGAGTTGCTCCAGGCAGTCGAGAAGCTAAGTGATTCCGAGAAGAAGCTCCGCAAGGAACTCGAAGCACAGCAGATGAAGCGCGCCACCTCTCAGGCCAGCGACCTTGTGAAAGAAGCACGCGAAGTGAAAGGCGTACGCGTAGTGGCAGCGCGCGTGGAAGTCACGGACCGCTCCGCCATGCGGCAGATGGTTGACGATCTGAGAGCAAAGCTCCAGTCCGGCGTGATCGTGCTGGGCAGTGTTTCAGACGGCAAGGTCAGTCTTGTCGCAGCGGTCACCAAGGACCTTACCCACAAGCTCGACGCTGGAAAAATCGTGAAGCAGGCTGCCGCGATTGTCGAGGGCAGCGGCGGCGGCCGCAAAGACTTGGCAGAAGCCGGCGGCAAGAACCCTGCGAAACTCGATGAATCCCTCCAAGCCGTCCCCGCGATCGTTGAAGCAATGCTTTCAGTAGTGTCCTAAATGTGTATTGATGGGTCAAAACCAGGCCCCTGGCCCCCAGCACCCAGCCTCTGCCAGGCAACACCTGACACCTGTATTTTGGTCTTGACACGAGGCCGGAATTGTTATAGCCTACTATAGTGGGTCAAGCGCGAAACAGGCCGGGGAGCGGGGAAGGGGTTGCGAGAGGGGCGGGCGGCGGGGAGAATGCGAAGTAAACAGAAAAAAGATACTAAATAGAGGGAACGAACCGAACAGGTTATTTAGAATCAAGGACTTAGCTTTTCGAGGATACCAAAACGAACTGGTCAAAACTCAAAACGAACTGGTTTTTCAATGCAAAAAACTCCCATCAAAGCGAAAATTGGGAGCAAAAGGGCGATTCGGAGGCTGGAAATAGCAACTGGCAAAACAGATTTAGGGCCATACCATGCTTTCATGAAGCTCTGGCAAGTTCGTCCAACGCCGCTATAATAATAAGTTCGGCAGGGCATGGCCAAGATCTCTAATGATGGAGGAGCCGCATTCATGTACAAGGTCGTTTTGCTAAGGCACGGAGAGAGTACGTGGAACAAAGAGAACCTGTTTACAGGTTGGACGGACGTTGGGCTGAGTGAGAAGGGCGTGCAGGAGGCGATTGACGGGGGCCGGGAAATGAACAAAGCAGGCTATGTCTTCGACGTCGCTTTCACCTCGGTTTTAAAGCGCGCCATCAAGACGCTCTGGCTGGCGCTCGAGGAGATGGACCAGATGTGGATTCCGGTGCACAATTCCTGGCGGCTCAATGAGCGCCATTACGGCGCGCTGCAAGGTTTGAACAAGGCCCAGACCGCAGAAAAGTATGGTGACCAACAAGTCAAAATCTGGCGGCGTAGCTACGATATCCGGCCGCCCGCGCTGACGCCGGACGATGACCGCTATCCTGGCAAAGACCCGCGGTACGCACGCCTGAAGCCTGAAGATCTCCCCCTGACCGAGTGCCTCAAGGATACTGTGGCACGCACCCTCCCTTACTGGCACGAGACCATTGCCCCTACCGTGAGGTCCGGCAAGCGGGTGATTGTCGCCGCGCACGGCAACAGCTTGCGGGGGCTCGTGAAGTACCTCGACAACGTTTCGGACCAGGACATCGTGGGCCTGAACATCCCGACCGGGATTCCGCTGGTTTATGAGCTTGATGACCAGCTTAAACCGCTCCAGCATTACTACCTCGGCGATCCCGAAGCCGTGGCCAAGGCCGCCCGGGCGGTGGCCGACCAAGCGAAACGGAAAGCCTAAGGAGGATTCAGGATTCGTGATTCAGGACAAAAATGTAGGATTCGCGACCCAGTCGCGCACACCGGGAAGGAGTCAGAGAAAAACCACGAGCAAACTTTCCTGCTGTGTAATGAGTCTAGTACGTTGGTAGTATACGGGATGTAGGGCCGGGGCTTGCCCCGCCCTGTACCATACGGTGCAGGGCCCCGGCCAAGCCGACACGAAGGGTGGACCTACAGTCGAATTGGGACACTGTCCAGTACTTTAGTTCAATTGGCTTTTGCGTGCTTTGGCGGGAATGTTATAATCACTGCAAGGCTAGGCGCTCGGAGTGCGCCGAGGTGCTGGGGGATGCGGAAGCGGCAGGTTGCGATCCCTTGGGCAAGGTAAGGAGCGCGGGCCGCCAAATTCGGCTAAGAACCCGCGCGTAAGCTGGAAGGGATGAGTTCTAAAGAGCCGCAGGAGCGGCTTCGGAGCTGGATGCATAATCGGACCCAATCGTGCCTGATGGTCTTCGCCTGCTTGGTCGTTTGGGGTTTGTCGCTCTCTCGGCCGGCGTGGGCTGGCGAGATTGTCAGTATCACGGACGAACACGGGCGCAAGATCTTCATCAACGCGGGTGAAACTCGCGCCAAAGGCAGCTTGGCCGCGGCCGTCTTCCAGCCGGTTAAGGCCGACAACGTTTCCCTTCCCGCGCCGGAGATCAACGACCTAGTCGAGCAGACTGCCAGCCGCCACCAAATTGATCCACAACTTGTACACGCCATTATCAAAGTCGAATCGGAATACGATCCGAGAGCCGTCTCGCGCAAAGGCGCGATGGGGCTGATGCAACTCATTCCGGAGACCGCTCAGCGATTCGGGGTCGCAAACCCCTTCAATCCCAAAGAGAATATTGAAGGCGGGGTCAGCTATCTGAAGCACCTCTTGGACCTCTTTAGAGGCGACCTTTTTCTATCGCTGGCGGCCTATAACGCCGGAGAGGCTGCCGTGCAGCGATTCGGTGGAATCCCTTCCTTTGCCGAAACGCAGAACTACGTGCGGAAGGTGACCGACATTTATCAATCGGTATCACCGCGGTCTGGCACGTATCCTTCCGGGAACAAACCACAGGCTCCGGCCATTACCCGCTATGTGGACGAACGAGGCGTGGTGCACTATTCCAATGTGGAATGATTCGGGTTAATGCAACTTGGCCGTTCACCTTTCGGTGAAGAGAGTTTTGCCGGGGGGTGGACGGTGATTTGAATGCCACGGAACGGTCTACATTGATCGAACTGCACAAACGAATCTGCTTCGCATTTCTTCTAGCCGGGTTTCTGGCCTTCCCCAAAGTTTCTGTCCCAGCCCTCCCCACCTCCCGCCAGGAAAAAGCCTTGGCGACATTCGAGCGCGCGGTCCGCATGAGGACGACACTCGAGTCTCTGCCGGAGGACGAGCGCACCAAGGCGGACTACCAGAAGGTAATCGAGACTTTCCAGGAAGTCGGGCGGCTGGACCCGGCGTGTGCCAAGACTCCCACGGCGCTCGCTTTTGTGGGAGAACTTTACGAAGAGATGGGGCGCGCTTTTTCTGCTGACCGCTACTACCTTAAGTCTGTCAAAACCTACCAGTTCCTCGTCTCCGAGTACCCTCACAGCCCAATGGCCCGGGATGCTTTGTTCACGCTCGGGGAGATCTACAGCATCGACCTTGAGAACCCCGAAGAAGCTCGGAAGACCTTCCAGGAATTCCTCGACAAATATCCCAAGTCCTCCAAAGCGGAGGAAGCGCAGGCAAAGATCGAAGCGATCGATCAGTTGCACGCCGAGCGAAGCGCCACGCCGTCAGCTATCCACCGCGAAACCGCCGAAAGCCGCCGCGGCAACGGACTGCCGGAGGTGACAGAAGTGCGCCGCTGGGTGGGCCCGAACTACTCCCGCATCGTTATTGGAGTGGATGAGGAAGTGAAATTTGAGACCAGCCGGCTCTCCAAACCGGATCGCATCGTGCTGGACATTGAAAACGCCCGCCTAAGCCCGGCCCTGGTGGGAAGGACTTTTCCCGTAGAAGACGGCTTTCTGCACCAGATCCGCGTGGGACAGTTCACCTCAACCGTTACGCGGGTTGTGCTGGATGTGGAGAAGATCGAAGATTATTCAGTATTGCCCCTGCCTAATCCCTTCCGCTTGGTCGTTGACATCCACGGCGGCCGCACGCTCATCCGGGAGACAGAACAGGCTGCGAAAGAGTCCACCGCGCGCGCCACCACGGCGCGCCCGCAGCGGCTGGAGGAAAGCTCGACCGCAACCGAGCAGCCCGCCAGCAGCAGCGAGTCGGCCCGGAAATCCGAAGTCGCCACGCGCACCACCAAGCCCAAGCCTGAGCGCGAGACAACTGGAAAGGCAAGAACAACGGAGGAGGCGCAGGAGGTCGAGACAGCCTCCCTCAAGCCCCCCAAAACACTGCCAGCGCCCGGCGAGACGGGGATGCCTTCGCCTGAAACCTCGCCGGCGAAGGGAGCGCCTGTTCTGCCGAAAGCCGCTGCGCCCACTGAATCCGGCTCCCGCACCCTGACGCGGGTGCTGGGGCTCAAGATCGGCCGCATCGTGATCGACCCGGGACACGGCGGCCACGACACAGGCACAATCGGACCAACCGGGCTGCGGGAAAAGGACGTCGTACTGGACGTGGGGTTACGACTTAAAAAGCTGCTTGAGCGCCAGGTGGGCTGCGATGTTGTCATGACCCGCAGTGACGACACTTTCATCCCACTCGAGGAAAGGACCGCAATTGCCAACGAGAAGGCCGCCGACTTATTTATCTCCATCCATGTTAACGCCAGCCGCGACCGCAGCGCGCGGGGAATCGAGACCTACTATTTGAATTTCACCTCCAGTCCCGATGCCCTGGAGGTGGCGGCAAGAGAAAACGCCACCTCCCAGGAGTCGGTGCACCAACTCCAGGACCTCATCAAGAAGATTGCGATGACGGAAAAGATCGAAGAGTCCGAGGAGTTTGCCCGGCAGTTGCAAAAGGAAATCTACCGGCGCGCTTCTCAATTGAGCGGCAAACAACGCGACCGGGGAGTGAAGAAGGCGCCTTTCGTGGTGTTGATTGGCGCCAACATGCCCTCCGTCCTGGCAGAAATCTCCTTCCTCACAAACCCCCGCGATGAAAAATCGCTGCGACGCCCTGACTACCGGCAGAAGATCGCGGAAGCGCTCTATGAGGGAATCCTGGATTATGTGAACAATCTGGGCGGGGTCAAGGTCGTCCAGCGTGCCGCCTCCGACAGATCTGCCTCGAAAACCGGAGCGGAATTCTGATATGCTAAAGGATGATGAAGCGTTTCGTCTCAGCCTTCGCGCTCTTGGTGCTAACCCTCAGTGCAGCCGGCCCGCTGTCTTGTGCCCAGAATGTCTCCGTTATCCCTCTCGTGCCCGCGGCCAATTGGCGACTCGCAGCCAGTCAAGGGCTGGGAGTTGACGAAATCCAAAAATACGGCGGAGACCCGGCGGTCGAACGCGAATACGGGGTAAAATCGTTCGAATTGCGCACGTACCAGCTTGATAGGGTGCGCGCGGAAGTCGTCCTGGAACCCGCTGCCGATGCAAGCGCCGCCTTCGGCCTGTTCACCTACTATCAGAACGAGACCATGCATCCCGAAAAAGCCATCCAGCTTGCCATGACGGGCCCGGAAGTCAGCTTGATGGCGCGCGGACGTAGCTTCATCCGTTTCCTTCGCCCCAAAGACTCACAGCTCTCCGAGAACGAATTCCGGGCTTTGTTGATTTTCGTGGGGGGAACTCGGCCAGCGGGCGATTCCTTGGCCAACTTGCCTCCCCCTCTCCCTTTCTCCGGTCTGATTCCTGGCAGTGAGAAATACATTATCGGCCCCGAAGTAGCCCGGCGCGTTCTGCCCAATTTCCGCACCGACCTGTTAGGATTCGACCATGGCGCGGAGATTCACGTCGGTGAGTACCTTGTCGGCAGTTCCCGATCTACCATGATGGAGGTGAGCTACCCTACTCCGCAAATTGCTCGCCTCCGCTTCGGGGCGATGAGTGAATCGCTCGGATTAAATCAGGATCGTGGAGCGAGTACTCTGTACGCACGAAGAGAAGGCTCGTTTATTTTTTTGGCTCTTAAGGCTAACAACAAAGCCGCCGCGATGAAGTTGCTGGACCAGTTCAAAGTGACGCAGCAGTTGAGCTGGGACGAGAGGTACCCTGGGGATAAAACGATAGGCATGCAGTTGTTCGAACTCATTATGGGAAACGTCTTCCTGACCTTAGTTCTTGCCGGAGGAGGGATCGCTGGTGGCGTGTTAATCGTTCTTTCCCAACGAATTACAGCCAAATACTTCCCCGCTTGGGAATGGGGACACCCTGAAGCGGACCGGCTGATTCGGTTAAACCTTCAGTAGAGCTAACGTCAATATTTTCAGCAACATAAAGCAAGAAAATAGAGATAAATTCTTTATTTCGGGTATTTCTTCGGATTCTCTCTTTCGTCCGCGAATTGCACGCGTAAGTTACTTTGAATTAAAGACTTATATCACAAAAAAATTCCTGAAATTTATCTTGACATCGCTTGGAAGTTTTTCTTAGACTCGTTCCGAGTTTAGATGGCGGAGCGCGTCCGCCATTCTATTCTCCTCTGAAAATGCTCACCCGCAAGTTCGGCGAGAATTTTCGCAAACGCGGGTGAGCATTTTTCTATCTGTCGTGCCGGCGTAGCTCAGTCGGTAGAGCATCGGTTTCGTAAACCGAGGGTCACCAGTTCAAGTCTGGTCGCCGGCTCCATAATTGCAAATCCCCCGTAGCACAAGTCCTCATTTTCTTCTCGTGCGGCGAAGATTTTCTACCACCATCGCTTGGCCCAGTATGGCGGGAATTGCCGATTTTCGATAGCCGATTGCTGATGGAGATTGGAAGGAGTCGTCCCACAACTTTTTCAATCGGCAATCGGCAATCAGCAATCGGCAATGAAAACTCGGTCATTGGGTTGTCGCTAAGGGGCGCGCCGTCTCACTTTCTCTGAATTCAATGATCCATTCCTGGTCAATGCCACCCTACAGCCTTTACCATAGCCGTATTCGCCGGGGATAAGTGCCCTTGCGAAACGGGAAATACGGAATGAACCCGAAATCGAAAGCTGGAGTTGGAGCCGTGTTGAGTCCTTCCATCCGCCTGCTGGCCTCTCACTCGTGTCCCCGAAACCTGACTTCCGGCAGCCGACACCTGGCACCTGACACCTGCCGCCTGCCTTTCACACCCCGCGCAATTCGTCTTCACTGAGCCCAAAATAGTGTCCCACTTCGTGGAGCAATGTCGCGCGGATCTGCCGGCGCACCTCCGCCTCGTTGCTGCAAATCGCCTCGATGTTTCGCTGATAGAGAAAAATCCGGTCCGGGGGGCTGGAGAAAAAGACGCTCTTCTCCGTGCGCGGGATGCCGTGAAATAGCCCCAGCAGCAATCCTCTCCTCTCCGATTGCTCGGGCGGCAGGTCCTCCACGATAATCGCTACATTGGTGAGCTTCTCACGAAACGCCTTGGGCAGGCCACGCAGGGCTTGCGCCACGATTGCCTCGAACTTCCTTCGCTCCATCTCATTTCGGATTGTAACCTTTTCAGCTCGCCGATGGCACGTCTCTCGGGAAGCGCGGGCCGGATGCGGCGTTATGATGGCGGAGGGAACTCCTGCAAACTTACTGAAACCAATAAGGAATAGCCTTGCGCCAGGCTTTTATGTTAATCTTACGCAGACGCTTAGTTCTAGCGAAGCGCTTTCACTTTTCGCCTATGATAATCTTCTGTTGCGAGGTCCTAATCCCCCATGAAACTGGAAGATGTTGCCAAGCGAGCCAAGGTTTCCATTGCCACGGTTTCTCGCGTCCTTAACGAAGTCGGTCCGGTTAGGAACACCACCAAAGCGCGTGTCCTGAAAGTGGTTCAGGATCTCAAGTATCATCCCAATATCCACGCTCGAAGCTTAGCGCGCGGCAGAAGCCGCGCCTTGGGCATGATCGTCTCCAATCTGGAGAACCCCTTTTTCCTGGACATTTTCCGCAGTCTGGAATCGGAAGCGCGCCGCCATGCTTACGAGGTGGTGGTGGCCAACACGGACTACGACCCACGTCGGCTGGTAAACCATGTGCACGTGATGCTGGGCCATCGGGTGGCGGGACTGGCGGTCATTGTCTCCGAAATGGAGCCAACCCTCATGCAGGAGCTTATCGAGTCAAACCTCCCCATTGTCTTTTACGACGTGGGGACGCCGGCGAAAAACATTTCCAACATCCGGGTGAATTATCAAAAGGGAATTCAAAAGATCGTGGAATACCTCTACTCGCTCGGGCACCGGCACATGGCTTTTGTGGGCCACCATACCAGCCTGGAGCCGCTCCTGGACCGCAAGGTTTCCTTCGTGGAATCGATGCAGCGTCATGCCGGAGCCGTGGAGTTCACCACCGTGGCAGACCGCGACGAACCCCCAGGAGGAGAGCAGGCGACGCGGACTCTGCTGGCCACGGGCTTCCGGCCCACCGCGATCATCTGCGTGAACGATTACATGGCCCTGGGGGTGCTCAAGGCGCTTCGGGAAAGTGGCTTGCGGGTTCCCGAGGACGTGTCCGTGACCGGCTACGATAACATCAGTCTGTCCGGGTACGCTTTTCCGGCTCTCACCACGGTCAACATCCCTCGGGAGAATATTGGACGCCTGTCGTTCGAAGCTCTCGTTCCACCCGAAGGCGGGCAGGTGCAGGGCCGTGGCTTCTCGATCAACCCCGAAGTGGTTATCCGGGAGTCCACCGGGCCAGCGCCGCCTAACTCAGCATGACAGCAGGGAAGCGTTTTTCCGCAGGGTCGCGCGGACATCGCTTTTTGATGTCTGCGATTCGTGCTGAGTCCTGAGCATGGCCATATTCCCGTCTATTCTGCACCTTCAGTCCCTCTGGTTCATCGCAGACATGCGAACTACGGCACGTCTGCGCCACCCACCCGGCGTCTGCGCCAGCCCGCGGAAGTCATCAGGCTGGCGATTGGGATGGCTCAATTAGACCGCCACTCAACCTGCGAGTCGAGCCCAGTTGGATCCCCCCGTCATGACGGAACGCCCAGGCTACGAAAGGCAACCCCCCGAGGATGATGGCGGACACTGTGTCTCTTGACAGGTGGAATATGATAGGCTAGGTTAGTAAGTGGGGTTGTAGAAGAAAAATGCTGAATTGTGAATAGTGAATCATGGATTGTGGGTTGCCTTCTTACTTCTCGCCACCGCCGACTGCCGACTTCCGCTGCCCACCGCCGGCTGCTTTTGGGGAGTTCGGGCTGGCGGGATGCATCGCCTGCACAGCAATCTAGGACAGAATGCCCGCACGGCAGCGAAGCAGGAAGAGGTAGTAATTCTGAAAATGACCGAACAACGCGGGAATGTCTATGAAAACAAAGGGTCGGCCTTCCCCCGCTCGGCGAAAAGCTGGAATCTTTTTGGAAACACAGGTAGTTACGAGTCCAAAAGCCGGAATGTCGTTGAAAAGAAAGGCAGGGTTCAGGAGTCAGGATTCAGGAACCACAAGAGCAATAGTAGGCAGAAAGCAGTCGTAGCGCAGGTCCCGCTCGGAGCTTGCCCCGGCCTGCCGGGGGACCTGCGGCACTTCAAAGGCAGTAGGCAGAAAGCAACGGAGAATAGGAAGGAATTTACACTTCATACTTTTCACTTGAGAATTGCCCGCGGCTTCCGCCCCGCTTTTCAATGACTCGATGGCTCAATGAACCAATCACTCAATGCTCATGTGGAAGTCGTTATTTGCGCCATTGGGTCTTATCCGGTAGAATCTTAGCGGGTGCCGGGGAAACATGGCCGGCTTTCCTGACGAGTTCGAGGGTTGCAGCATGGTGGAAAAAGTGAAGATTGCACTGGCGGCAGACCATGTGGGTTTCACCCTGAAGGAGAAAACCCGCGAGTACCTCAAGAGCAAAGGCCTGGAGGTTGAAGACCACGGCCCATCGAACTCAGAGCCTGTGGACTATCCCGACTTCGCGGAGAAGGTCGCGGCGCAGGTGGCGGCAAAGCGGGCCGTTTACGGGATGCTGGTGTGCGGGACGGGCATCGGGATGATGATTGCCGCCAACAAAGTCCCTGGCATCCGGGCCGCGGCGGCCAACGATACGGTTTCCGCGCGCCTGGCGCGCGAGCATAACAACGCCAACATCCTCACCATGGGCGGCCGGATGATCGACGAAGCAAGCATGCATCAAATTGTGGACACGTGGCTCTCGACCCCCTTCGCCGGAGGACGCCACGAGCGGCGGGTGGAGAAAATCGACACCATTGACCAACGCTATCACTGGGAGAAAAGCGTATGAGCCCTTCACTTCCTTTACATTCACGCTCCTTGCGCGAAGTTGACCCCGAAATCGCCCAGGCCCTCGACTTGGAGGTTGACCGCCAGGCGCGGACGCTGGAGCTGATCGCTTCGGAGAATTTCGTCAGCGAGGCGGTGCTCGAGGCTCTTGGGTCCGTGATGACCAACAAGTACGCCGAGGGATTGCCGGGCAAGCGCTACTACGGCGGCTGCGAGTTTGTGGACGTGGCTGAAACCCTGGCCATCGAGCGCGCCAAGAAGCTCTTCGGGGCGGAGCACGCCAACGTGCAGGCACACTCCGGTAGCCAGGCCAACCAGGCCGTTTATATGACCGTGCTGAAGCCGGGCGACACCCTGCTGGGCATGAGCCTTGCCCACGGCGGCCACCTGACGCACGGCCACCCGCTGAACTTCTCCGGGAAGATGTACAAGATCGTTTCTTACGGCGTACGGAAGGACACGGAGACAGTTGACTATGACGAGCTCGAGCGGCTGGCACAGGAGCACAAACCAAGGCTCATCGTGGCCGGCGCCAGCGCCTACCCGCGCATTCTGGATTTCGAGCGCTTCGCCGCCATCGCCAAACAGAGCGGCGCGCTGCTGATGGTGGATATGGCGCACATCGCGGGGCTTATCGCGGCAGGCCTCCATCCCAGCCCTATTCCCCACGCGGATTTCGTCACCACCACCACCCACAAGACGCTGCGCGGACCGCGCGGGGGCGCGGTCTTCTCCAAGGCGAAGTATGCGCAGGAGCTCGACAAGATCGTTTTCCCCGGCATCCAGGGTGGGCCCTTGATGCACGTGATCGCTGCCAAGGCCGTCTGCTTCCAGGAAGCCCTTCAGCCGGAGTTCCGCGAGTACCAGAAGCAGATCGTGCTGAACGCCCGCACGCTGGCGGTTGCTCTGGCCGGCAACGGCTTCCGCATCGTCTCCGGAGGCACCGACACTCACCTGATGCTTGTAGATGTGTTTTCAAACAAGGTAACAGGCAAGCAGGCCGAAAAGGCACTGCAAAACGCCGGCATCACCGTCAACAAGAACGTCATTCCTTTCGATACCAACCCACCCATGGTCGCCAGCGGCATCCGCATCGGCACGCCCGCGGTCACCACGCGTGGGCTCCGGGAGCCGCAGATGGAGCTCATCGCGCAGTGGATCACCGAGGTGCTGCACAACGTTGAAGATGAGTCCGTGCAGAAACGAATCAGAAGCCAGGTCGAAGCCCTGACCGGGAAATTCCCGCTTTACGAAAGCCGCCGTGCCCTGGCGGCGCATCTTTAGAAGGCGATAATATGCGACAGGTTATTATCTATCCAGGCGAAGACGGCTATTGGGTAGTAGAGTGTCCCAGCCTGCCTGGTTGCCTACGGTCGTCTTTGGCCAACTTTGAACAGCGTCCACGGGCCGGCCTTCATATCGCGCAGCAGCGGCGCTTCCCAGGCGAATTCGGGATGCGCTTTAAGAAAGGGTGCAGCAAGAAAATCCATTCCGCAAGGGTGGCCCATATGCGCGTAAAAGCTCATCGCTTTAGCCATCGTGGCATCCATGGCCTTTCCCTGCACCGCGCCACCAGGATAGTAAGGCCCCCATTCCCAAACCGGTTCGCCGCGAGGGGAAAGATCCCCGTGTCCGCAGAGAGAATGCTCGTCGGGGTCCACCTTCTTCTGGTAAGAATCGTAATGATCGGCCATGAATTTCTCGGCCATTTTCACGTCGATCTTGCCCTTTGATTCCTTCATCAACTCTTCCCACCTGACCCTGCGGGCGTTGGGAGAACTCTCGAGATTGTTGATATCAAACGTGGTGTCTTCAGCCAGCACTTTCGGATCGCGGGCAAAGTTTGAGCCCACGAAATAGCCATCCCTGGTACGCCAGACCTGGTGCGCCTTCAGACCCAGCTCAAATTGGCCGATTTCGCCGGTCTTGAGATCGCCCAGCAGCCAATCATTGGCGTAGCCGCCGTTATTGCCGTCCAGCATGATGCGCACATAATCGTCAAACGAACTCGCATATTGGAGCGCCTTGCGGGAGCGCATGAACTCCGGCTTGCCATTCGGATCCCAGCCGCCGAATTGCGTAATGGTCGTCTCGGTCACCATGATGCCGCTGGAGTTCACGCCGAAATCGTCGTCGCTGGTGATGACGCCGGGGAAGCCGTCCATCAGGATGCGATGTCCGTGCTGGGGCGCGATGTCGAAGATGATTCGCCAGCGTTCGCCATCCAGATAGCCCGACCAGTTGTTGTGCGCGATCACGATCTTGTGGTCGCGGGTATAGCTGCCGGTGGCGACGAAGGCGCTACAATTGCCGGGGCTGACCAGGTGTGGCGCGCTGGCCACCTTGTGCTGCGAGTTATACCAGGGAACGTAGTAATCCGGCAGTTCCTCGAAGGCGTTCAGCGCCACCACGTCGTCGATATCCATCAAGACGCCGCGCGCCTTCAGGCCTTCGGCGATTCCCGTGAGTTCCTCTTGGTATTCCTGATCGATCTTCGGCCAAAGCATCTCGTGCGCGGCCTGGCGAAAGAAATCCCAATCCTTTTGGGTGCTGTGCGTGTCCTGGAGCTTTACGGCCTCAAAGGCGTCCGCGATCTCAGGGGCCAGCAAGTAACCGTGCTGGAACCCGATCTGGCCGGGCGTTCCCTCCAGGTGAACATAAACCCAACCGCCTCTTTCAAAGCGGTAGGCGAGTTTCAGGCGAGGGTCAGCGGTCTTGCTAACCGAATGTTCGCCGGAGTTGTCACCCCCGCGTAAGCGGGGGTCCATGTCAGTCCGCATTAGGGCTGGATTCCCACTTTCGCGGGAATGACCGACATCGATCGAGCACAAAACCAGAGTCAGGATAGCCAGAACGAATGCCATTCGAAATGCACTTGCGCCTGTTTGCATCTCCACCTCAGTCAATGAATTCAGCCGTCGTCCAGAATAGCCCCAACGGCAGTGTAACCACTCTGCACCGCACTTTCAATGGTGGCGGGCAACCCCGTAGCAGTCCAATCGCCCGCCAGATATAGGCCGCGCACTGGCGTCCGGGCCGTGGGGCGTAACTGCTCAGCTTCCCAAGTGGGCGAGAAGGTGGCGAAGCGCTCCTTGATAACGAGGGCATGATGCAATTTGGCCTTCTGCGCTTCCGGGAAAAGGTCGCCTAGCTCACGCAAAGCCATGGCCAACAAATCTTCCTTGCCGCGTCCGATATGCCGGTGGGCGCCGCTCAAAACGAGCGAGACATAATTCTCACTTGAGCCAAGAATCTTGCCTTTGTTGAAGAGCCACTGAATTGTAGTGCCGCGCAATCCAACAAAATCAAACTCGGTGATCGGGCGGTCAAGCCAGAGGTTGATGGAAATGATCGGCGCAGGCCGAAGGGAAACGACTGGGGCGAAGAAAGGCTCCGAGCGGATCAGTTGGCCGGGCAACAAGCTCGCAAGCTGAAACGACGGCACGGCGCTCAACACGCTCTCCGCCTCAATTTCCTCGCCACTGGAAAGGCGCACGCCCCGGCACTGCCCCTCGGAAATCAGCAGACTGGCGACGCTGCGGCTGCACTCGACACGCCCGCCCCTCGCTCGAATGTAGGCTGTGGCAGCATCCACATACACCTCACTCAAACCAACGCGGGCAATCCCAATCCGTGAATCCGCCGGCGAGGAGAAAAGCGCCAACTGCAACACCCGCTCAAACAGCCCCGCATTGGCCCTGCTGGGGTCTTCATTGAGTGCCGCAATACAGAGCAGGTCCCAGAAATTGCGCTGCAAGCTCTCGGATTGGCCAAGCTTGGTGAGCCATTCGCGCACGCTCAGCTTTTCTAGGCCACCGTCCATCGCTCTCGCCCACTGGAGCGATCGGCCGAGACGCAAGACTTCCAGTTTGTGCTTGAAAGAGAAACTTCCGGAGCGCAGCACGCCGAGCAATACATGCCAGGGCGAAGGCAGGCCGGGACATTGAAGCGCTGTCAGCCGCCTATTTCGGTCAAGGAAACGGACGGTCAAGCGCTGTTGAAACCGAATGCGGTCCAGAGTTCCGATAGTCGAAAGGAAGTGGATGGTCGAGTGGTAGCAGCCCATGATGATGTGCTGGCCGTTATCCACCACGGAGCCTGTGGCGGGATCAAGAAAGGAGCGCGCCCGCCCGCCCAGGTAAGGCTTCTGTTCGAGCAAGCGCACACCACGCCCCTCTTCTGCCAGTGCGATACCCGCCGCCAGACCCGAAAAACCGCCGCCGATGATCAAAACTTCATCTGGCATGAGAGTAGGAATCAGGATTCAGGATCCAGGATTCAGGATCAGAAGCCCGGAGTCCGAAAGAAGTCGGCAGTACGCAGTCGCCCATGGGCAGAAGAATGAAAGCGCGATGGAGAAAGAACAAGTCTCTTACGCATTGTTGGTGGCCCGCCAGGGCGAAGACAGGCGCATTAGAGCTGGATGTTCAACTACAGTTCAGATGCCCTCGCCAGTTAGGTGGGGTCGGTCGATGGGACCGGCTCAGCCGTGCAGCTTACGAAACGCCGCGAGACACCGCTGAACGGTCTCCATCTCGGAGTAGCTGCTACCTTCCTGTTCGATCAGGTAGTACTCGATTCCCCCGGTGCTTTCGGCGGCGGCAAAAATGTTCTTCCAGGGCGCCGTCCCCTCGCCCATCAGGACCAGATAGCCTTTTTCTGGAGACCAATCCTTGACGTGCATCGAGCGGATTCGTCCCGGATTCTGATTGATCCAGGCCACGGGGTCACTGCCGGTTTCCAAGCATGTCCCGACGTCCAGTTGCAGCATGATGCTCTTGTCGAGCGTTGCGGCCAGCAGTTCCATCGGCTTTTGGCCGCTGACCGGCTTCCACTCAAGCTCGTGGTTGTGATAGCCCGCGAACAAGCCCTGCCCTTTCAAAGTGTCGTTTGCCGTGTTGAGCGTACCCGCCACGCGCTTCCAGTCATCCAGGTCGCTCACCTTGCCCGGGTGGGCCAGCACGATGTACCGGGCCCCCAGGATTTTATTCAACTCAATCGCCTTGGCGATTCCGGCCGGAGTGAATGATTGCAGTCCATTGTGGGTTGAGTAGCAACGGATTCCGAGACCGTCCAGCTCAGTGCGAACCTGCTTTGCATTATCGGGCGTCCAGGCGTAGTAAGGAGCGAAGAATTCGACACATTGGTAACCCATCTTCGCTACACCCCGGACGGTCCCCGTCAGATCTTTCCCCAAGTCCTTGCGCACCGAGTAGAGTTCAAGTCCCACAGGAATTTCCTTGGAGTCCGGCATCGCAGCCACAAACGGCGCCGCGGCCATAAGACCCAGGAACGAACGACGTGAAAAGGAGTTTTGTGTGTTCATAGTGGGCCCACCATACCAGAGCCAAGCGCAAATTACCATCCTTCATGAAAAGCGGAGGGGGACGACAGGCGCGTCACCGCCGCCCTGCGAGCGGTGAGGATATTTAAGCCCGCCGTTCCTATCCCCTTCGTGGCGGCGCTGCCGCTACATCTGGATCACGTGCCCGACGTTGAACCCCTCCACTACCACTCGCGGCGTCTCGCCGCGCGTGTCGGCGTGCTCCAACTCCGTCTGAATAGTTCGCCGCTCGCCGGGCATTAATGCGATGTAGTTGTCGCTGTATATTGCCGGCAGGATCCGGTCTCCACCCTTTTCCCTCACAGCTTTCAGGCGGACCATCAGCGCCGGCTGGCTCGAAGGGTTATGCAGCTCGGTCGTTGACTGCCAGCGATTTCCCTGGCGGCCGACGCGCGTTGCCGCTTCCAGGTTGACTCTGGGCAGCTGGCGAATCGCCCGATAATTGCCTTCCTCCCGGCCGCGCAGATAGAAGTTCGTGGAGACCGTCTCGGCCCCCCGCGTCAAGGAGAGCCGCAGGAAGTGCACCGACGTCAGCTCGGGCGGGTACTCCATCTTGATGCAGGGGGTGGAGCTATCTTCCGCGCTATCCAGGGTTGCGGACTTCTCCCATTGCTTCGTCCCGTCCATGTTCAGGACTTCCACTGTGGCGGTCAAGCCTCGCATGTTCCCGGCGCTATAGTTGACCACTTCGATGCTCTCGCTGGCTCGGTTCCACTGAATGTGGAGCGGTTCACACCCCTTCTTGCAACCAAAGTACGCCGCCGTTGGTTCAAAATAATAGTCGTAGGTCTGCCAGACGAACGAGGGCCAGCAAGGATGGCTCATCCAGAGGAGCAGCCCCATGCGGTACTTACTCTGTGCCTCGAACATGGCGCGATAGCCTTCGTAATTGATGAATTGAGCGAGTGAAACCCATTCGTCCACATTGCCGGCGCCGCCGTAGTCGTACTCGATCATGGTCCTAAAGCTCTCACCGCCTTGCGCGCCACCCAGGCAGAAATCGTGCAATCCCCAGACGAGCCCCTGCGGCCACAAGGCCGATTCGGACATCATCGCGCGCACGCTTTCGATGGGCGGTATATTCGGCATGCCCATTTCGCTGTGCAGCTTTGGGTCGGCGCCCAAGGTGAAGTAAGAGCTGATCGGCATGGCCATGTAGGGCCCGTGCCCGCTCACCACGCGCTCCGCCGAATTGGAGATGTAATGAATGCCGGGATGTTTTTCCGCCAGCAATTTCCTCATGCCCTCGTCAAGAGGCGGAGGTGGTTCGCCTTCATTACGGCCGCAGTAAAGGCCAATCGAGGGATGGTTTCGAAAACGCAGGACCGAGTCACTTACGTTGCGCACGAACAAGTCGTCATCCGCCGGGTCTGGCCCATCCGCCGGATTGGCCAGCCAGAACTCTTGCCAGACCATGATGCCGTGCCGATCGCAGGCCGCAAAGAACTCCTCGTCACCGACCTGCCCTACCCAGTTGCGAATCATGGTGAAGTTCATTTCGCGGTGATAACGTACCGCCGCATCGTACTCGCGTGCCCGATAACGCAGCATGGACTCGCTGAAGCCCCAATTCCCACCGCGCGCCACAAACCGTCTGCCATTGATCCAAATCCGCAAAGTGCCGTCCTCTTCGCTGTAAGACATTTGCCGAACGCCTACCTGGGACGCCTTGGTGTCTGATACCTTGCGCTTCGGCGCCTCGAAGCTCAGCTCCAGAGCGTACAAGTGCGGCTCGCCGTATCCCGCAGGCCACCAGAGCTTGGGATTCTGCAGCCGCAGGGCTGGAGTGTTCGAGGGGTCAAACTTCACTTTCTGCGTTGCGGAGCCACCGACGGAAACGCACTGCTCGAACTGCAACTCCGCCAGACGTCCGCGCAGAGTTCCGGTGACGGGCTTGGAGGCGTGATTCACCAACTCGACCTCGATACTTACGTCGGCACGCGAGGTGTCGGGCAGCGGCAGGGTGGTCGAAACGAACGGATTCTCGATGGTAACGGCCCCGCTGAGGGTAAGGTAGACATCGCCCCAGATGCCCGTGTCGCGGCCGCGAATGGTGGGAATCCAGTCCCAACCAACGGAGGCGTGGTAGGTGGGATTATCGATTCCGAGCGCGCCCCCATTCTTGCCAGGACTCTCGAAGGTCTTCTGCTTCATGCTTCCGGGGGTGTCATCCTTCTCGATGCGGACGGCCAGCGCGTTCTTGCGGCCAGCCAGCAGACGTCCGGTGACGTCGAACCGGCCGCGCATGAAACCACCTTCTATCCGCCCCAGTCTTTCGCCATTCAGGAAGACGTCCGCCTTCCAGTTAATCCCGTCGAAGTTCAGCCAAGCGCGCTGACCCTCGGTTAATGCCGGCGCCGTGAACTCGTTCCGGTACCAGAAATCTGCGTAGAAAAATGAGTCGGAAATAAGCAACTGATTCTCGCCGTAATTCGGATCAGGAATAGCACCGATATTCAGATAAGAGGTGAGCACTGTGCCCGGTACGGTCGCAATGACCCAATCCTGGTCCTGGAATCCCACCTTGGAGAGTGTTGCTCCGTCCGCGTTCACGAGGGAATCTCGCTCGAGGCGCCAAGCGCCTCCCGCCAAGTCCAATCGCCCGTCAGGTCGAGCTGCGGGCGCGGGCTTCGGTTGCGCGAGAAATCCGCCCCGCCCATAAACCTCCATTTCGCTCAGAATGTACCCATGCGGCGAGGTGGGCCGCTGCATCAGTACGCGCACGTACCTTCCCTGGACGGGCTGCGCCAGCCTGAGGTCGTCAGTGTTCCCTGTTCCCTCAGGCAGGGGCTGTATGTCCCGCCAATTCTGCGCATCGTCGGAAACCTGAAGAGAACCCTCCGCGGCGCGCGCCATCCAATACAACACCACACGGTCGAATTCACAGCGAGCGCCCAAGTCGACATAGACCCACTCCTCACCCAAACCCGCGCTCATCCACGCACTGGTGAAGCTATAAGGCCCGCCAATTTCCACTCTCCGGTTCTGATGAAAGAACCCCACCTCACAGACTTGCCATTCCATGAAGAACGCGGAGGGTGGGGCGTTGGCGGCTTCGAGTTCGATTCGATAGAAGCGGCTTTGAGAAGCCGCGCGAAGAGGAATGGAAGGCTGGAACCGTTGCCCCGATTGCGGAGAGCCAGTAACGGGCACGGGCGTCGGATTAGTCACCTTGCCCAATTCCTTCCACTCCCGTCCGTCGCCGGAGACCAAGACGGCAACACCTAGGTCCTCCGGTTTCGAGTCGCTCGGCGCGACAAAGAGCACGTCAACACGGTCGATCTCCGGAGCCCTCACCCCGCCTCCCAATTGAACCTGCACCCACGGGCGCGGACCCTGCAAGTCGACGGCGGTGATCGGATTGTGGTCCAGGAATAACTCCCGCTCGTGTTTAGGCAGCTCGCCGCGAAGGCCTACCCAAGTTGCGACCCAGTCGGGGAGATGCGAATCCTTGATCCCATCTGTAACCAGTTGGGCCGTCAGATTGTAATCGTAGCAACTGGAGTGATACGCGGGCCGGCGCAGCGCCAGATTCCGGTAGGTCGAGGCGTCCGCCGCCAGCAGCGGGCCAAAATCCTCACGCGGATCTCCCGGATAAACACCCACGCTTCGCGTGTACTCCCCAGCCGCCGCGGATTCCGCGCCTGGGCGCGGTGAACTCCGGGCGCCCGGCAGCGGCTCAGAAGCAGCTTCGATGGCCAAGGCCCGCAGATCTCCCAGTGCCAAACCCGCACCCGCAACCGTGCTCTTCAGAAAAGCCCTTCGGGAAGTTGACATCTGAGTCCTCCCTGGTTTCGTCGCGCTCTATACTCAAGGTCACTCGCTCAAATCTGCTCAATTTTCACGTCGTTGATATCCACGGCTCCGAGCCGTATCGGCATTGGCGCCTCGAACTGGAGCTTTACGCCCGCAGGCTGACGGCAAGCGTTAGGCCGGGCACGATGCGGACTTCCCGGTCAAACGTCACCAGGCGCAGTTTCCCTTCTTCACGCAAGGTCGCGGCCAGGGGTTCTTTGCCGAGCCGGGCGGAGACTTTCTTGCGCGCCGCTTTGCCATTCCCTCCGAGCGCAAGGGTCGCCACGGCCATTGAGCCTTCGAGTGTCTCGACCTCGACGGCCTGGCTGGCCGCCGTCACGGTTTGAGAGAATTTCCCCCATCCGCTGGGGACCGACCAGAAGCAACGGAAGTTCTGAGCGCGCACCCGCGGCGTGAGCATCAGCTTGCCGTCAACGCCGGAGTAGTGAAAACCGCTCAGAGCAACAATCAGCGCCCAGGTGGACATGGCGCGCGCGTAATGATGACCGCACTCCGGCTCGTTCCAGGGGTTGCGGCGCTCGCCGTCGTGACGAAGGCGCACACTTTCCGCCACGGTCAGCCCCTCCGTCAGCATGCCTTCGTAGATCAGGTGCGCGGCCAGTTGATATTCGAACCCAGTCATAACCTCCGAAAAATAGGGGAACGGAATTTCGGGGCGTTTCCCGTGAGGGTAGGAAGCAATCACCACGGCGGCATCATCGTTCAGCGCGAAGGTACGCTGCACCGCTTCGTGCTCACTCATGTCCGGCAGGTAATTGTTGCGGAAGATGGATTTCAGAGCTGGCTTCACATGTAGCTCGTCCAGTAAGTAGCCCAGTCCCAAGACGTGCGCCATGTACTGCCCCACAAGCTGGTCCACCAAGCATGCCTCGCCCATTTGGTAGTCGGGTTTCTGGGGGTTGGCTGCGCCCATACCGACCATCACGCCATCAAATACTTCTTCCTTCGGCCGGCCCTCGACCTTCTGGATGTAATACTCGCCGTTAAACAGATTGGCGTCGATCCATTTGCTGCCGTTCTCAAAGAGCCGCCGGTATTCCGCCGCCGCATCCTGGTCGCCGAGGGCGCGCGCCATCTCTTCTCCGGCCCGCAACGCCCCCAGGTACCAGACGCCGCAGAGAGGATTCGGGCCGTAGAACTCCACGTCGTAGGTGTTGTGTTGAACGCCCTCCGCCACGCCGTCGCGGTTGGCATCCCAGCCGCCCTTGATCCAGGCGAATTCGAGGGCGCGTTTGGCATTGGGCCACAGGCCCCGCAACCATCCCGTGTCACCGGAAAGCTGCCAGTCGCGGTAGAGCTTCATCAGGCAGCCCATTTGGCCGTCCGCCGCCGCCTTGTCCCAGATCTTCCTTCCATCCGGCAGGTAGGAGCGGAAACCCATTAGGCCGTCTTCGCGGGTGTTACGCAGGAATTCGGATTCCCGGATGGAATGCGCCAGCGCAGGGAAGACGAAGGCCGTCGCCTGCTCGTAGTTCCACACGTGGGTACACGTCCCGTGGCAGCATCCCGATTGATTGTTGCAGCCCTCGAACCCGTGGAATTCGCCGTCAGCGGTGCGGAAAGCCGTGTTGGTACGCAAGGTCGAGAGGTTGCTGAGCGCCGCGTCCAGCGCCGCCGGAGGCAAGGTGGAAGATTCCACCGCAGTAGCGAAGCGGCGGCTGCGCTCCTCGAGCGAAGGGAGCTCGCGCACCACGTGCCGAGCCACTTCCCAGGCGTCCGTGAATTGCTGGCAATAATAGTTGCCCACCACCGTGGTCTTGTCCTCATCCGCCGCAGCCTCCCATCCGCAACGATCAGGCGTGCGGTTGGGGAAATGCCAAGCAAGGAGAAAGGTCACGGTGGTTTCGCCGCCTGCACGCAGCGATTGCGTGACGGCAAGCGAACCCACCGGGCTCACAGCGGGCGAGTCGCTGGTCAGAGCGCCGTCATCCGCGAAGTCGTCCCAGAAGGTCAAGGGCCCATCCCACCACTGCGTCCTTTTCCACCCGCGCAGGTATGAAACGCTTGCTTCCGGCGCGCCCAGCGCGCCCAGGAACATCGAGCCTTTCAGCGGATCGGTCGAGGGCAAGAAGGGGTTATCCATGAACAAGCCCGCGACGCCTTCGTCCTGGCGAAAGCTGGCCTGTCTCCCTTCCTTTCCCACAGGGTTTTGAAGGCTGAACGCCACACCCACTTTCACAGGCGTTGTGGCCGGATTCTTGAGGTTGTAACGAAGCACGGCGATGGGCAAGCCGGACGCCTCAACATCCAAAGGCACAAGAGGATTGAACGCTTCCAAATTGACGAGGATAGGCAGCTTCTTGTCCTGGAATTCGAGGCGGGCAAATGGATAGGCGCCGGTAAACTTCGCGGAAGCAAGGCGCGGCAGGCCGGGCACGTTGTTCGACCCCAGCCCGCTCGGCCCTTCATAGGGAGGCTCGATCCGCGCCTCCAGGACCCGAGCCACCGGCTTCTTTCCTTCCGCCTGTGCCCAGATGGCAGGGAAACAGTAGTCAGGCGTATTTCCCTTGTCCGGCCGGTTGAAGATCTCCCAATCCCGCAACTGCCCTCGGCCACCCAGCGAGATCGTACCCGTGCCGATTCCACCCAGCGGGAAGGCAATCATCTTCAGATTACGACCGCTGAAAGTGCGTGGAAAGGTGATGCGACTGCCCGCAATGGCCCCAACCACCCCCTGCCCCTCCTTAGCCAAGGAGGGGAGTTGGAGCGGCCCTGAAGCTGGCTTCTCTGCGGCCACTGCCTTGCGCGCAGTTCCGCTCGGCTCTTCTCCTGCCAACCCTTGAGCGCCGCCGGCCAACGCGCTGCCAGCCGCCACTTTCTTCAGGAATTCACGCCTCTCCAGCTTCCCGTTCTTCTTTTTCGTGGCCACGATCGCCTCCTTCACACCGATTCGGGTTGCATTCTTCGCACGTGCTTTTGAGAGGGGGTGTTATAGGCCAATGGGCGAGCAAAAGCAACAGGTGAATGCGATTCCGCTCTGCCCTACGCGGGTGCGCAGCTTTCGAGCAGACCCTGGATGGCGGCGGAGATGCCTTCCTTCGAATCAAAAACCGCCGTGCCGCAAACCAACACATTGGCACCGGCCTCCACCACCAACCGCGCGGTCTGGTGGTTTATGCCGCCATCCGCTTCAATCTCGCAATCAAGACCGCGTTCCTGGATGGCGTTGCGGACTTGACGGATTTTGCTCAGCGTTTCGGGGATGAAATCCTGGCCGCCGAATCCCGGGTTGACCGTCATGACCAAAACCAGTTGCACACTCCCCAGGATTTCAGAGAGCGTGCTCGCTGGAGTTGATGGGGTGATGGCCACGCCGGCTTTCTTCCCGAAGTGGTGGACTTGCTGGATGGCGCGGTGCAGGTGCGGCGTCGCCTCCTGGTGGACGATGATGGTATCCGCCCCGGCCTTGGCGACCCGCTCGATAAAATCTTCCGGCGGCTGGACCATCAGGTGGGCCTCGATCCTCAGGCGCGTCAGGGGGCGCAGGCTTTCGATGGCCAGCGCGCCGAAGGTAATATTGGGCACAAAGCGGCCGTCCATCACGTCCACCTGAAATCGGTCCACTCCTGCGGCCTCCACCGCCTGAACCTGCTCGCCCAGTCGCGTGAAATCCGCAGAAAGAATGGAAGGCGCTATTTTGGTCACGCTTCACCTCTTGTGGCAGGACTGAGCTTCCTCGCCGCCGCTTCATCCAGGAACCAGCTTAAGCTGCCGTTTAACGGTTGGACTCTTTGGGCCGGGAACTGCCCGGGAGGTCCTTCCAGCACCTTGCGCAAGGCTTCTGCCTTGTCCGCTCCCGCCACCATGAAAATAACATGTGCTGCGGCATTCAGCGCCGGAAAAGTCATGGTCAGACGACGCAATCCCAGTCTCTCGACGTGATTGGGCCGAACCCACTCGGTCTGCTCCTCCAAGGCCGCAGTCCCAGGGAAAAGCGAAGCGGTGTGCCCATCCGGCCCCATGCCAAGAAATACCATATCCAAACGTGGCCAGTCGCCGTCTTGGGGTTGGAGGACGTGGGCAAGTTCATGGGCATAGTCTCGCGCGGCCTGCTCGAGGTCCGCCCGCTCGGCTTGCATGCGATGGAAGTTCTCGGCCGGAATATCGGCGTTATCAAGCAGGGCTTCACGGATCATCCGATAGTTGCTATCCGGGTGGTCGGGTGGAACGCAGCGTTCATCCACCTGGAACAGATGAATATTCTTCCACCGAATGCGTCCGGCGAGGGCCGGGCTTCCGAGGATTTGATAGAGCATCCGAGGGGTCAATCCGCCGGAGAGCGCGGCGGAGAACGTCTTGTTCTCGACGCCCTTGAGACGCGACAGGTCTTCAAAAGCACACACCGCCGCCCAGCTCATCTCCTCAAGGCTGGGAAAAACCTTCACTTGATGTTTGTCCATGGACGGGATACTCCTTCTCCCTTAATTGTCCATCAAAATTCAACGCTGGGCCAGCATCACGAGGCGATTATGCGCGCCACCACACTCAGAGCCTCTTCGTAACCCCGGTCCCGAACTCCCCATTTTAGTTCTTCATTCAATATCTCAGCTTCATTCAGAACTTCCAAACGCACTGAGCGTCCAATGGGCAGCAAGCCTGGCACATCGGCCGACGTCCTCACCACTTTCCCATCCGGCCCGCGCGAGAAAGAGAATCTGGCGGCAGAAGGCCCTTCAGATCTCAACTCGATGGTGAAACAAACACCACAGGCGTTGTCAACTGTTTTCAGGTTTCGCTCCACTTTCACCAAGCCGCCCGCGGACTTGAAATAGAAGGTGCGAGGCTGGGCTTCTTCCCGCCTTTCGGACATCAGAAATTCCCATCCCAAGCGGCTGGCCAGCCAGCCCGTCAGCAACAGGGCCTGCGCGCGCTGTGTCACCAAGCGCACGGAATCCTGCTCGTATTCAATCCTCACCTCCGAGAGGCGGTCCAGGTAGGGCTGTCTATCGGGCGAATCAAAACATTGGGCAAGGAGCTCGCGCCAGGGAGTGATGCGGCTCCAGTTCAGGTCAGTCAACTGAATCCTCCCCGCGAACTTATGAAGCCACGCCGCCAGTTCCTGCAAATGCCTCCCGCTGGGCGAAAACCGCGCCGTGTCCACGATAACGTGCTGCGTAAGGCGGAGGATCTGGTCGAAATAGGGGGGCGGCGAAAAATCGCCGGTCCGCCACCAAAGAAAAATCGGCAATCCGGAGACCGTCAAAGGCAGAACCACGCTGGCCAACGCCTGCACCGCCTCACCCCGAGCGCGTAGGGTAATCTGCTCGCTGCACACCTGTTTTTCGCCCGCCGCCGGCAGGTGGCAATGCGCGGAAATCCAGGCCTCAAGCCCCGCGGCAGAGGTCTCCGGTTCCAGCATCATGATAATCGCCCGGCAAGGGTTCTGGCGCGTCACTTCGGCAACCAGGTTGTTCACCTCTTCAGCCGCCTCATCGCTCTCCACGTAGATGAGCAGAGTCAAGGTGCAAGCACGGGTCACCACATTTTTGGCAGCGGGATCTTCAGCAGCCGAACGCCACAGAGCCGAAAGCTCGGCTTCCAGGTCAGCCACGTCTGCCGCCCGGGGCTCGCCCAACCCAATGGGTTCGATTGTTCCTGCCATCTTCTGCTTTCTACTTTCTGATTTCTGCCTTCTTCACAGCCTTTGCCAATTGCGGCCGTCTCGCTCGATCAGGGCATCAGCTTCGGCTGGTCCCCATGATCCGGCCTGGTAGAGAGCGAGTCCCTTTGGTCCTTGCTCTCGCCAATGGCTGAGGATCGGGTCCACCAATTCCCAGGAAAGCTCCACAGCGTCGCTGCGATTGAACAGAGTGGCGTCACCCAACATGCAATCCAGCAGCAGGGTCTCGTAGGCGGTGGGTGGCGGCGCGCCGAATGATTCACCGTAACGAAACTCCATCTGGACCGGGCGGATTTGCATTGTGGGGCCGGGAAGTTTCGCGCAGAATTTCAGCGCAATCCCCTCGTTCGGCTGAATGCGAACCGAAAGCACGTTGGGCTCGATGCCGTCCGCTCCAGCGCCTCTGAAAAGCAGGTGAGGCACGCGGCGGAACTGGATAGAAATCTCTGAAACGCGCTTCGCCAGCCGCTTGCCGGACCTCAGGTAAATGGGAACATCTGCCCAGCGCCAGTTGTCAATGTAGAACTTGAAGGCGGCATAAGTCTCCGTGGTTGAGGTGGGAGAAACCTTCGGCTCCGCGCGGTAAGCCGGAACCTTCTCTCCACCCACCCAGCCCTCCGCATATTGGCCCCGCACGCTAAACTCGTCGATCCGATCAATCGGCAGAGGCCGTATGGCGCGCAGCAGCTTAGCTTTCTCATCGCGCACGGAAGTAGCATCGAAGGTGGCCGGAGGCTCCATGGCCACCAGGCTGAGGAGTTGCAGGACATGGTTCTGAATCATATCGCGCACCAAGCCCGCCTCTTCGTAATAAGAACCACGGTTCTCCACTCCCAGGTCCTCGGCCACCGCGAGCTGGACGTGGTCAATGTAGCGCCGGTTCCAGAACGGCTCGAAAATCCCGTTGGCATAGCGAAACACTAACAGATTCTGGACAGTTTCCTTCCCCAGATAGTGGTCGATGCGGTATACCTGCTCTTCCTTGAAAACTTCCGTCACCACTTGGTTCAATTCCCTGGCGCTGGATAGGTCCCGCCCGAAAGGCTTCTCGATGATGATTCGCGTCCAGGAATCTTGGGGAAACTTCGGATTGGCCAGCCCCGCCGCCCCAAGGTGCTTCACGATAACGGGGAAAAAACTGGGCGGCGTGGCAAGGTAAAAGAGGCGGTTACCGGAGGTGCCCCGCTCCCGGTCAAGCCGATCCAGCAAGGTCTTCAGTTTGCCGTAAGCCGCTGGGTCGCTGAAGTCATCGGCGATGTAATAGATGCCCTTGCCGAAGCTCTCCACAAATGGCTCGCTCTCGGCGGAGAGCTTCAAATACTTCTTAACCGCCTGGCCCATTTCCTCCCGAAAGCTCTCATCCGTGGCTGGCGTCCGAGCGCAGCCAATGACGGAAAACCCTGCAGGCAACGTGCGCTCGCGCGATAGGTAGAAAAGCGCTGGGATGAGCTTTCTTTCCGTCAGGTCGCCGGAAGCCCCAAAGATCACCATGACGCACGGTTCGGGAGTCCGGTGAATCCGAATCCCCTCCCGCAGAGGATTGCTCAACTTGGTGGTGTCTGCCATGCGAAGATTCTCCGGACTGCCTACTAGCTTTGCGCCCTGTCAATCAGCTTGACCGCGCTCTCCACCAGTTTTTCCAACCGAGCCAATTGGGCCGGCACGTCCTTCCCAAGATGCAGCCGAATAACGCGCCGCTGCTTGCTCTCAAGTGAACGCAGGTCGCCAAGAGCTTGGGCCTGCTTCAAGATGGAGAAACTGTAGGGCTCCCCGGGAATCGGCAAATCCTGGGCATCGTCGGCGGTAATCTGAATGAACAAGCCGTTGTTCGCACCGCCCTTGTGGAGTTGGCCCGTGGAGTGAAGGTACCTGGGACCATATCCGAGGGTTGTCGCCAGATGAGTTGCGTCGCGCAAGCGGGTGCGAATGGACTCGAGAGAAGCGCCGCTCTCAACCGTCGGCTCAAGAAAAGCCAACAAGGCCATGTAATCCCCTTCTCGACGCTGGTTGAGGAAGGTCGCCAAGAAACCCTCCGGTGAATCCGATTCTCGGCCCTGCGCGGCCTGCGCCTTTTCCAGGCTTGCACGTGTTTGCGGATCACAGTAAAGCTGGACGCCATCGGCTTCGAGCGCCGGCGCCTCCTCGTCGAACTTCCCTTGTGACTGGAATTGTTGGAGCAGACGGTTTGTGTTGTCCTTGCTTTCCTGGACGTTGGGCTGATCAAATGGGTCAATGTCCAGCAGCGCGCCGGCGGTCGCCGCCGCCACCTCCCAGCGGAAGAACTCTTGGCCCAAATCCAGCGTGTCGTGCAGGCCGATGCTGATTACAGGATGACCCGCCGCCACGAGGGCCTTGAGCGCCTGCTCGACGCCGCCAGCCGCCTCGGATTCCAGCTTGAGGTGAACGAAGATCCGGTCTTTGCCATAAACCCCTGGCTCGCCTAAGGCTTCTCCCACCACCGGCAACAAACCTTTGTCCTCTTTACCGGTGCTTTCAGCGATGAGTTGCTCCACCCAGTCGGCGAAAGCCTCGATCCCGCGAGAGCCCACAAACGTAATCTTGTCGCGCCCGCGCCGCGCCGCTTCCGCGAGCGTCGCGCCCAAGACCATGCCTGGATTCTCCTTTGCTGGCACGCACGCCGCGCAGGCGTGAACCATGAGTTCCGCGCGCTCGAGCAGGGTTTGCACATTCACCCCGGCCAGAGCCGCCGGCACCATGCCGAAATTGGATAGAGCCGAATAACGCCCGCCTATATCAGGAACACCAGAGAAAACGCGCCGGAACTCCTTCTCGGTCGCCAGCTTTTCGAGAGAAGTCCCCGGATCGGTAATGGCGACGAAGTTCTCGCCCACCTGCTCGCCCTTCAAGGCTCGAACACGCTCGTAGAAATATTTGAAGAAGCTGTTCGGCTCGACTGTTCCCCCGGATTTGCTGGAGACGAGGAAGAGTGTATGCGCAAGATCGACGGATTTCTCGATCTGCGCGACGCTGCCGGGAACTGTGGAATCGAGCACGTGGAGTTGGAGAAACCCCGGCGCCGTCCCAAACGTGGCGCGGCAGACATCGGGGCAAAGGCTGCTGCCTCCCATGCCCAGTACTACTGCGTGAGTAAATCCTGCAGACTTGACTTCCTCAACAAATCTCGAAACTCCCTCGAGATGTCCAAGCATCATATCTGAAACCCGTAACCAACCCAGCGCGTTACGGATCACCGCTTGATGCGCGGGATCATTCTTCCACAACGATGGATCGCGGTACCAGAGTCGTTGCGGAAACTTCTGCTCCTCGAGCCTGTCAAGATTGGTGTCCACGGCGGACCGAAGGCTGCCCGCTTGGGGTTGTAGCGGCGATTCGCCCTGCGGCCCAAAGCCTTCGGGCGGCGGTTCGCGAACCGCCCCTACTTCCAGGACTTGCGCGCGCTTCTCGGCAATGCTGTTAACGAGCTTTTGATAGTCATTTGCAAAAGCCTCGACCCCTTGCTCCTCGAGCTTATGGGTAACGGCAGCGAAATCAATGCCAACCTCCGCGAGTTGGGCCATGACCTGGCGCGACTCCGCCAGGCCCTCCTCGATCGTAGCACGCACCTGGCCGTGGTCGCGAAAGGCATCCAGGGTGGAAGCGGGCATCGTATCGATGGTGTCGGGACCAATCAGTTCCTCGGCGTAGAGGACGTCGCGATACCTTGGATTCTTGGTGCTCGTCGAAGCCCAAAGCATCCGTTGCACTCGCGCCCCCTTTTGCGCCAGCCCCTGAAAGCGCAGCCCGGCAAAGATCTCCTTAAACCGCTGATAAGCAAGCTTGGCATTCGCGATGGCGGCCTTGCCGAAGAGCCCCGAAATCTTCTCCCGTTCCGCGTCCGTCTTGGCCTCGTGCAGCCGGGCATCCAATTGCTGATCAACAAGCGTATCAATGCGGCTTACGAAGAAGCTCGCCACGGAGGCCACCCGCTTCAGCGGCTTGCCCTCACGAGCTAACTTCTCGAGCGCCGTGATGTACGCCTGCGCAACCTGCTCGTACCTCGCGATGCCAAAAAGCAGAGTGATGTTGATGTTGATCCCTTCGCCTAACAGTTGCTGAATGGCAGGCAGCCCCTCCACCGTTCCAGGCACTTTCACCAGCACATTGGGACGGTTCACCTCGCCATGCAACCGGCGCGCTTCCCCGATCGTGCCGGCAGTGTCGTGCGCCAGAGCGGGGGAAACCTCGATGCTCACGTAGCCATCCCTGGCATCCGTCGCATTGTAAGTGGGCAGGAACAAGTCGGCGGCCATCTGGATATCTTCAACCGCCAGAGATTCGAAAATCTGCGTCGCTTCCCTGCCCTCAGACGCCAGCTTCCGTATGGCCCCATCATAATCCGTGCTGCCGGCGATGGCCTTTTCAAAAATACTCGGATTGGATGTGACTCCGGAGAGCCCGTCCTCATCAATCAAATGCTTCAAATGACCGGAGACCAATTCCCACCGTCGGATGTAGTCGAACCAAACGCTTTGGCCAGCTCGGTTAAGCTGCCTCAATGGATTCTCAGCCATAAAACTCACTCCTTGCCTCGTTCGGGGGAGACCATCCCGAAAGAAGGGCTGGGGCTCGGGGAATTTTGAATTGTGAATTCTGAATTTTGAATTGAATTACCCCAACGGCAAGCCCCTAACCACCAGTCCGTAGCCCCCGTTCTTCTGCCTTCCCTCTCCTACCTTTCTACTCGTCACTCGTCACTTGTCACTCGTCACTGCTCTTCGGCCCAGCAACTCATGGGCACGCCACACGATGTTTGCCGCGGTAAATCCGAATTTCTCCGCCAGCACCTTAGCCGGAGCAGATGCCCCAAACCGCTTCATGCCGATCACATCACCCCTTGTTCCGACATAGCGCTCCCAACCGAACGGCGACGCAGCCTCAATGGCCAGCCGCGCCGTCACGTCGGGCGGCAAAACCTCGTCGCGATAAGATTGCGGCTGTTTCTCGAAAAGGTCCCACGAGGGCATGCTCACCAGCCGCGCCGCAACTCCCTCTCCCGTCAGCTTTTCGTAAGCCTCAAGGGCCGGGGCCACTTCGGAGCCCGAAGCAATCAGGATGATCTGTGGAGTCTTCCCTTGAGCATCCGCCAGCACATAAGCGCCTCGGACCAGACCTTCCGCCGCTCCAAATTTGCTCCGATCGATGATGGGCAGAGCTTGACGGGTCAGGCACAGCGCCACCGGCCCACCGCGATGCTCAATCGCCACCCGCCATGCCACCGCCGTCTCGTTCGCGTCGGCAGGCCGAATCAGGCTCAGGTTAGGCATGGCACGTAAAGCCGGCAAGTGCTCAATGGGCTGGTGAGTAGGCCCATCCTCGCCGAGGAAGATACTGTCGTGCGTGAAGACGAAGATGGAATGAGCTTCGATCAGCGCCGCCAGACGCAAAGCGGGCCGTAGATAATCTGAGAAGATGAAGAACGTCGCGCCGTAAGGGATAAGCCCGCTGAGCGCCATGCCATTGATGATTGCGCCCATGCCATGTTCGCGCACCCCAAAGTGGAAATTACGCGCGCCATAATTACCCCTGCTAAAGTCTCCTTCACCCTTGATCAGCGTATCCGTCGAAGGAGCAAGGTCCGCCGACCCGCCCAAGAGCGTGGGCAGGCTGGGCGAGATGGCATTCAGCACTTTCCCGGAAGCCTGGCGAGTAGCCATGGGTTTCTCAGCAGAACTGAATGTGGGAAGCTTGGCGGTCCAACCCTCGGGGAGCTCACCCTTGACGAAGCGATCCCATTCCGCTGCGAGAGCGGGATGAGCCTTTCGGTAGTCGGCAAGTCGCGTTTGCCATGCGGCTTCGGCCTTCTCGCCACGCTCGATGGCTTTGCGGAAGTGAGCAAGCGCTTCCTCGGGGATGTAGAACTTCGGCTCGAGAGGCCAGCCCAAATTCTGCTTGGTCAACTTCACCTCTTCCTCACCCAACGGACTGCCATGTGCCTCGGCAGTGTCTTGTTTGTTCGGGCTGCCGTAGCCAATGTGCGTTCGGATCATGATGATGGAGGGCCGCTCTTTTTCTGCCTGCGCCGCGCGAATGGCACCATCAATCGCTTCCAGATCGTTGCCGTCCGGTAACTGCTGCACGAACCAGTCGTAAGCCTTGAAACGCTCGGCGCGATCCTCCGTGAACGCCAGGTGCGTCGAGCCTTCAATCGAGATGTGGTTGTCATCATAGAAGTAGATGAGGTTGTTGAGTCCCAGGTGGCCGGCTAGAGAAGCCGCCTCCGACGCAACCCCTTCCATCAAATCGCCATCGCTGACGATGCCATAGATCTTGTAATCTACGATTTCGTGCTTCGTGCGGTTAAAATGCGCCGCGAGATACTTTTCTGCAATGGCCATGCCTACACCGGTCCCGAATCCTTGGCCCAAAGGCCCGGTAGTGGTCTCAATGCCGTCAGCCAGTCGATATTCAGGATGGCCAGGTGTCTTGCTTCCCCATTGGCGGAACTGCTGAAGCTCGGAGATGGGGAGGTCGTATCCGGTCAAGTGAAGGAGACTATACAAAAGCATCGAGCCGTGCCCAGCGGAAAGGACGAACCGGTCCCGATTGGGCCAATCAGGTTTGAGGGGATCGTATTGCATGAAACGCGTCCAGAGCACGTAGGCCATGGGCGCGGCGCCCATGGGCATTCCGGGATGACCGGAGTTTGCCTTCTGGACTCCATCTACGGCAAGAAACCGAATGGTATTGATACATAGTTGATCGAGTTGCGTTGGGTCGAATGACTTGCTTTCTGGGCTCACTGCGGCATTGCCATCCAAGGGATTAGTCCTCCTCATTAATAGACAAAGCTGAGTCCAACCCCGGCTAAGAACAATCTAAATCCTAGGGCCTGTTCGCTGCCCTGCAATATATTTAGATGCCAGGATCATTCGGTCGGACTCAGAACAAACAGTCATTATATAACTTTGCCGTGTGGCCGAACACCGTGAAGAGATAAGGAACTGGCGCAGTCTCGGGACCCCCTCACCCGGCCCGCCCCGGCTGAAGAAAACGCCGGCGCGGTCCACCCTCTCCCCCAAGGGGGAGAGGGGCTGGAGTTTCTCGATCTTCTGGCCTTGGTGTAACCCCGCGATGCGGGCGCAGCGCTACACTGCTCAGGTTTCTGATATTCTGTATTTTTACAGCTTGCATTTTAGGAGGCGCCCGTGGACAAACGACATCTTGGAATTGTCGGGCTTGGCGTGATGGGAAAAAACCTGGGTCTCAATGCACAGAGCAAGGGCTTTTCGGTGGCGGGTTTCGACCTGGACATGGAGAAATCGCACAAGGTCGGCGAGGAAACCGGGGGCAAGATTCAGACCACCCGTTCATGGCAGGAATTTGTGGACGCGCTGGAAACGCCTCGCCGCATCTGGATGATGGTTCCGGCCGGCAAGCCCGTTGATTCCGTCATTGAGACTTTGAAGCCTTACTTGACCCCTGAGGACATCCTGATCGACGGCGGCAACTCTTACTTCAAAGACACGGAGCGGCGCGCGCGGGGACTTGAAGCCTCAGGTCTGCGCTTCTTTGGCATGGGTGTTAGTGGCGGCGAAGAAGGCGCATTGCACGGCCCGTCCCTGATGCCAGGTGGGTTCGAAGAGTCTTATCGCCACCTTGAACCTCTTCTGACGAGGATGGCCGCCCAGACCAGCGACGGCGCTTGCTGCGCCTATCTAGGGCCCGGCGGCGCGGGCCACTACGTGAAGATGGTCCACAACGGCATTGAGTATGGCATCATGCAGACCATCTGCGAAGCCTAT